>Ga0255776_10000817_pt1 | contig 35527 bp, 27 predicted proteins | sample 071ome_19_FD_179974 | JGI IMG/M metagenome (GOLD analysis project Ga0255776, IMG submission 179974) | Coastal salt marsh microbial communities from the Groves Creek Marsh, Skidaway Island, Georgia - 071413AT metaG (version 2) | ecosystem: Environmental > Aquatic > Marine > Intertidal zone >... | reverse complement strand
TCGGTAGAGGATGAAGCGGGCGCTATTGTGGCGCCGCAGGATGACGCAGGCAACTGTTTAGAGCAGATCCAAGGCGGAGCGCCGATGGGGACAATAACGAGGACAGGCCACCAAGACTGAGCGAGCCACAAGCCACAAGAGCTTGGAGACAGAGGACTTGGAAGCCTGGATAACGTAGTGTGGCGAGCAGGCCGCTTTAGCTAACGGCCTGTGCCTTGAGGTCACTGCGGCTATCTTCGTGTCCGCCGCGACGGAATTCGCCCGGGGATTTCCCCGTCCAGCTTTTAAAGCGGCGCTGAAACGAGCGCGGCTCAGTAAAGCCAAGGCGCAGTGCAATGTCAGCCACTGGCCAGTCTTTGCGCAACAGCCAGCTGCTGGCCAGCTCCAGTCGCAACTCGTCGAGAATCTGTTGATATGACGACCCCGCTTCCAGCAATCGGCGCTGTAGGGTTCGCTCAGACATGCCGAGTTTGCTGGCGACGCGTTCACGACGTGGAATCGTCCGTTCCATCATGGATTCCAGCGTGGCGCGTACTTGAATGACCACCGGATCGCATTGCTGCAATTCACGGAACTGTCGGTCAGCTTGTTCCTGCAACGTGCGCAGGAGAGTTGGGTCGGGGTGTTGAATAGGTAGTGACATAAGGCTCGGTGAAAACTCCATGACGTTGGTCTTAGCATCGAAAATCAGCTCACAGCGGTAGTAGCTCTTAAGTGTGTCAAGAACCGGTGCTGAGGGCGCCTTGTGTTCAAAGTAAATGCGATTGGGATGGATATCCTCACGGCCGGTGACCCAGCGTGCGAACCCAACGGTGGTGGACATGTACTCATCCACCAAATGCGTACGTACGATGGGATCGCCGCAGGACGAAGACCAGCGCAGCGCGACAATATCGTCGCTTTCGTGCAGCTCGGTGGTCCCAAGATTGCCGATCAGGGCTTCGTAGCGCGGCACCATGCGGATAGCGTCGCCACTGGATTCACAGTTCATAATGACGTAACCCAGCACGCCAAAGGCACCGGGGACTAACTGTCGGGCACTGTTAAAACCGAAAAGCCGATCATCGCAACGCACAATTAACCAGCGCAGTAAGGCCTCGAACTCAAATGCGTCGATCCGGCTGGATGGGTTTTCGAGTAAATCTCCGGGCAGATGGCAGGCTGCCAGCGCGTTGGCTGGGCTGATCCCGTACTCCTGCGCAGTGCGGAGAAATAAGCTCACGAATGTGGCAGAGACAGTGCCTGCCTGATAATTATTCTTGTCGTTCATACATTCATCCGTGCTGCTGAAACTTTCTGCAAGGTTCGCCTCTAACCGAATAGCCAAGGGGAGTGCAGAGTCAGATGATGGCGTTATACTGATTTACCCTCTGGCGGTCGGCAAGTAACCGTGTGTTACAGATTGTTAGTGACGTCAACAAAGGCCTTGACTTAGCGGTGGTCGCAGCGGTGTCATTGGCAGATGAACCCACGCGTTTGATCCCTGTGAAATTCACGCCCACATACCCTCAACAGGACACCTGAGACCATGACAGAAAGCGCGATGCAGTCTGAGCGCCGAAAAGACAATCTGGCCCCTTTGACATCAGAGAATCTCTGGGATCTGGTGGTCGTTGGCGGTGGCATTACCGGCGCGGGGGTTGCGCGTGAAGCGGCTCGTGCTGGCTTAAAAGTGCTGTTGGTCGAACGACAGGATTTTGCCTGGGGAACGTCCAGTCGCTCATCGAAAATGGTGCACGGTGGCTTACGTTACATTGCCCAAGGCGATGTGCGCACGACCATGCATTCGGTTCATGAACGTGAGCGCCTGATGCGTGAAGCACCGGGGCTGGTCGATCTGATGCCCTATATGATGCCGCATTACGCGGGCAAGTTTCCGGGGCGTTGGCTGTTTGGTGGGTTACTGCGTGTGTATGACTGGTTAGCCGGGCAGCGCTATCGCCAATATCACTCTGCCGATGCGGTCATACAGCGTTTTCCGCTGTTGAGGCGTCAGCGCCTGACCGGCGCAACGGAGTTTGCCGATGCTGTCACTGACGATAGCCGCTTGGTGCAGCGTGTATTGCAGGAAGCCTGTGATGACGGGGCGACGGTCATTAACTATTTGGGTGTGACGTCGATTAAACAGGATTCGCAGGGCGTATCGCTGACGTTACAGGATGCGCTGACCTCCGACCATCATGTGATTCGTGCGCAAGCGGTGGTGAATGCCACGGGCGTGTGGGTGAATGATTTGCGGCAGCAGTTGGGCAAAACCCATTCGGTACGCCCGGCACGTGGCAGTCATATTGTGGTTGAGGCAGAGCGTCTGCCGACCGACGTGTCATTTACCGTGTTGCACCCGAAAGATAAGCGTCCGATTTTTGTTTATCCCTGGGAAGGCCGGACAGTGATTGGCACCACGGATCTCGATCATCCGGCGCCGGGTAATGACGAGGTGGGCATTACTTATGACGAACTGCACTATTTGTTGGATCTGGTGCGGTATCAGTTTCCTCAAGCGGAAATCAGCGAGCGCGATGTGATTTCGTCGTGGGCGGGGGTCCGACCTCTGGTGGCCAGTGGTGCCGATAACAGCAGCAAGGAATCCCGTGATCACACCGTATGGCAGGACGGTCGGGTGGTGTCCGTCAGTGGCGGTAAGCTGACGACGTTCCGTCGAATTGCCCATGACGTGTTATCGAAGCTCCGGGAAGATAACTCCGATGACGATACACCTCCGGTATTCCCAGAATTATCCCTGTCGAATGGACCGGTGTTTACGGCGTCTGCGTCAGCAAGTGAAGAAGTAACTGATGTGCTGTCCGCACTGCCCGAAAAACGTCAGCGTCGTTTGCTGGGGTTCTACGGTCGATGCGCCAAAGACATTCTGGCGCAATCCAGTGAGGAAACCCGAGAGATCGTCCCGGGTACGGATGTGTTGTGGGCAGAATTGGTCTGGAGTGCGGCCAATGAACAGGTCGTGCATCTGGATGATCTGTTGCTGCGCCGGACTCGCGTTGGTTTGCTGGTGCCGCAAGGCGGTCTGACGCACGAATCAACGCTGAAGTCGCTGTTGCAGTCCCGCTTAGGTTGGTCAGATGCGCAATGGCAGGAGGAAGTGTGCCGTTATCGTATCTTATGGGAGACGTTTTACTGGCTGCCTTCTGAGCGCGCAGAAGTGTTGGCAGGGCACACGACTGAGGTGCAGCAGGCAAGCTGATTCTTATGTCGTGTAGTCAATCATTCAGCCGTTCAGCAATCCTGCGGAGCGGTTCATGGCCACCAAGGCGCGTTCAATGGCGCCTTCCATTTCCGGCGATGTTAACCCAAGCTGGCTCCATGGAATGGACTCGGGTGTCGCCTGTTCCCACGCTTCTACGGCTTGCAACAAGCGACCATATTGCCCCTGATGTTGTGTTAACGCGCTGCTAAGTTCCTCGGGTAATTGCAAGCGGGCGCAGAGCTCGTCGATGGGCGTATCCATCATGGCGTCCAGTAATGAGAACAGCCCCAGCGTAAAGGCCGTGTCCGGGTCCATGCTGTGCGACGGCATAGCGTCACTAATTTCCTGACACAAATGAGCACGGTACAGCGCCTGTTGTTGCAAGACGGCGGGCTTGTCAGACAACTTGCCCAGCGCCAACAGGTTGGCCCATTGGCGAATGCGCGTCAGGCCAAGCAAGGCGGTTGCTCGTTGCAAGGTGGTCACGGCTGCACCCGGATTCACGGAGGCGGAATTTGCCATTTGCATCAGTCGGAAGCTGAGTTGTGGGTCGTTACTGATGCATTGGCTGACGTCTTGCGGCCCTGCGTCCGACTGGTTCAGGGTACCCAGTAACTTCATGACTGCTATTTGAGAATCCGGGCTGCGCTTACCGTAGACCGGCGTTGGTTTGCTGTAGAAAAAGCCCTGAAATAAATCAAAGCCTGCCTCAGCGAGGGTGTTGAACTCATCGTAGGTTTCGACCTTCTCGGCCAGCCAGGTCAGTCCGGGGCGATGGTATTTCCCTCGCAGGGCGCAGGCCTGTTGTATGTCCTCAACCCCTAATAAATCCAGCTTCACAACGTCGGCCAGATCAAACCACTGCGCTTGATCGCAATTGCCGGTGAAATCATCGACAGCGATTCGATAGCCCGCTTGCCTCAGAGCCAGAACGGCAGCCTCCGCCTCGGGTGTGCGCGGGATATGCTCGAGAATTTCGACCACCATGTCCTCAGGTGGCATGGGCGGCGCTCGGTGGAGCCATTCTTCGGTAAAGTTAACGAAAGCGGGTTTGTTGCCGGTGACGATGTTCAATCCGATTTCATGGACAGCGCCAATCACGACCTCGGTAGTCGCATGACAACCATTGGCGTTTTGCCAGGCTTCCGTATCCTGCGGCACTGGACGGCAGAGTAATTCGTAGGCAACGACTTTGAGACTGCGGTCGAGAATCGGTTGTCGCGCCAGAATCGGTTGTAGCGTTGGGGCTGATGTAGAAGAGGCGGTCGAATGCAAAGTAGAAGGCCGGTCAGTCATGTCATACGTCCGCGAAGTGCTTATTCCATTGAGTGTAGCTGGGTTTTGCGGCTGCGATTGTGTACAGGCCAGCTACACTTTCCGAGTGAGCAGAAATAAGTTGGCGGAGCAGACATGAGTGACATCCTCAGCAGTGTGGACGCACGTACTCAACTGGTCGGGCAGAACCGGTTAGAACTATTGTTGTTTCATCTGGGTGGACATCAGTACTTTGCAATCAATGTGTTTAAGGTGCAGGAGGTCATGCGACTGCCGCCCTTAACGAAAATCCCGGATGCGCACCCCTGTGTCCGCGGAGTGTGTCATGTTCGTGGCCAGACGGTGCCTGTGGTGGATCTGCGCAGCGCGATTCGTCTCGGCGCCGGTCTCAGTATTCAGCCTGCGATGCAACAGGATTCGCCTAAAGATGATCAACCAAGAAATATCATCGTCACTGAATATAATATGACGGTTCAGGCGTTTCAGGTCGGCGGTGTTGATCGTATCGTGAATATGAACTGGAATGACATCTTGCCGCCGCCGAATGGCACAGGGCGTAATCATTATCTGACGGCCATTACCCGCATTGACGACCGAATCGTTGAAATCATCGATGTTGAAAAGGTGCTGGCGGAGATTGCACCTTACAACGAGCAAGTGTCTGCGGATGTGTATCAGCAGGATGTGCTCGAGCAAGTGCGGGGCAAGGACATCCTGATTGTGGACGACTCCAAGGTCGCCATCGAGCAGATGCGTACTGTTCTTGAGCCTATGGGGTTGAACATTATCGAAGCGCGCAATGGACTGGATGCCTACCAGATGCTAATGCACTGGAAAGAGCAGGGCAAAGATCTTGTCAATGACTTGTTGATGGTGATCACCGACGCGGAAATGCCGGAAATGGACGGCTACATGCTCACCACAGAGATTCGTCAGGACCCTGAGCTGAAAGACACCTTCGTGATTCTTCATACGTCGCTGTCCGGCAACTTTAATAAAGCCATGGTCGAGAAAGTGGGCTGTAATGGCTTTTTGTCGAAATTTAAGCCTCAAGATCTTGCCGAGGAAGTGCAGCGCTTAATTCGTGAAAAGCTTGAATCGCAGCCATAGCGGTCATTTTCAATCGTCGGGTCCGCTTGTGCTGTACACTCGCACGCACGGGAGGGCCTTTTATGTCTCAGTCAGTTTCTATTACCTCACTTTTTATTTACCCAGTTAAATCCTGCGCCCCTGTGGCGGTCAGTTCGTTGGTGTTTGACCGTGATGGCCCCGTGGGTGACCGCCGCTTTGTAATTACCACGCCCGAGGGCGACTTTCTCACGCAGCGCGAACATCCGCAGATGGCGTCGATTCAGCCTCACGGGAGTGGCGCCAGTAACGAACCGGATGCCACTGAGTTGTGGCTGAGTCACGAGGGACAATCCTCTCCTTGCGTCAGCTTGCCCTTAAGTGGCGAGCCGGTGCGTGTCAGAGTATGGGGGGACGAAGTGACCGGCATCGATGCGGGGGATGAAATCGCTGAATGGCTGACTGTCATCATTGGGACACCCTGTCGGTTACGCGGATTGCCAATGGTTAATACTCGTCTTGCGGATACAAAATACGCACCGGCAGACACGGGCGTCGCGTACGCGGATGGTTTCCCTGTGTTGGTGATTAATCAGTCGAGTCTGGATGCTTTGTCTGAACACGCTGACACGCACGTTGATGCGGCACGGTTTCGCGCCAACGTAGTGGTCGAAGGTGTTTCTCATGACGCTGGTGAAGGTAATAGTGAAGACGTTGCTAAAGGTGTAGTTGAGGCCTTTTCTGAGTTGCGCTGGCAGCGCTTGATTGCCCACAACGACCAGCGGGATACGCTCACCATGGTCAAACCCTGTGAGCGCTGTGTGATCCCCACGCGAGATCCGATTACTCAGGTCTCAACGCCTGCGGTGACTAAGGCGCTGGTGGCTTTGTGCCGCCCTGATAAGAAAATACTATTCGGTCAGAACGCGGTGTTTTCGGGGGAGTCTCTATCGGTTGGAGAGGTTCTTGAGGTCGACTCAAGCGATTAGATTATCGAGTGTCTGGGTCATCGAGTACTTGGGTCATCAATTGCCTGGGGCATTGAACGCTTGGGTCATTGAGCTCTTAGGTCAAGAAGGCGCAGATCAGCAACCTGTTGGTTGTTGATCTGCGAATCGCGTTAGAACAGTTCGATCTCATCGTCGGTGCCGAAACTGTCGTCCATCGGCTTATTGAAATGATGATGGTAAATGTCCAGCGCTTCGGCAATCGAGCGGCCTGCAAGAATGTGCTCAAACATGATGCGCTCGGCTTCCATGGTGTAGTTGCTTTTGATCTTGTCTTGTAAGGACTGCCATTCATTGGCCAGATAGCGGGTCTTCGGATCACAGATCAGGTGTCCCATCTTCTCCAGACTGTCACCAACATGCTCCATGCGCTGCGACAGACGATCATAAAACTGAAACGCCACGACGGCTTTGCCGATTTCCTGATGAATAATCTGTGCTGCCTCTTTGATTTCGGCGGGTGTGTCTTCACCGTCTTTATCAAAGTGATCGAGAAGCATGGAGGTTTTGTTGGCGATCAGGGTGAAGCTGCCTGTAAGAGTATCGACCGACTCATTGCCTTCTTTCATTGACGTATCAATCTGAGCAACGGCGAGCGCCAGCAGGGTCAGGGTTTCACCTACCTGAGACCAGTTCACATGATCGTCGTCGTGCTGGTGGTGAACGGTGCGGCTAAGGGTGTGGCGCTGGATTTGAGACATGCGGAACTACCTTTTATTAGTCTCAGAAAAGCATAGCCAAGCCCGCGATGACTGCCAGCCTCGGGAGGGCTGGCGTATGGAAAGTCAGTTGCCTTCGTTGACTGTTACTGCGCTTTATCGTGTCGCAGTGCGAGCAGCAGGGCAGAGGTATCCTTATTTCCGTGTCCCTGATTGGACAGTGCTTGATATTGCTTGGCCACCCAGTCAGTCACGGGGAGAGGAATGTCGGCGTTGCTGGCTGAGTTGAGGCATATGGCCAGGTCTTTCAGCATCAGGTCGATGGCGAAGCCATGATCGAACTCGCCATCGATCATCGTGCTGTGGCGGTTCTGCATTTGCCAACTTCCAGCGGCACCGCCGGCAAGCAAGGTCATGACTTTGGCGGTGTTCAGTCCCATTTTCTCGGAAAAATTCACTCCTTCCGCTAAAGCTTGTATCAGTCCTGCAACACAAATCTGGTTCACCATCTTTGTTTTTTGGCCTGATGAGGGTGGACCCATGTGTTCAATAGCTTTGGTGTAAGGGGAGGTGAGGGCCTTGATTGTTGGAAATGCAGCCTCTTCGGCACCTGCCATCAGGGTTAATTGTCCGCTTTGTGCACCTTGCTGGCCGCCGGACACAGGAACGTCACAGAAATATACGCCATTTTTGTGCGCTTGTTCGGCCATGTCACAGGCCAGTGCATCGCTGGTGGTGCTGTGGTCAATGATGATTGCGCCGGCATTGTGAGTACCGAGCGCCTGCAGCAGGCCTTTGTCTACCAGCCATTCGCGCACATCCTCATCTTTCGATACGCATAAGATAACGGCATCGGTGTTGTCAGGGAGTGATCCATCCCATGCTTGCCCCGGGTACTGCGATAGCCAGTGCGACACCTTTTCCGGGGAGCGATTGGCAACGGTCAGCTGGTGTCCTGCGTTGGCCAGATGGCCTGCCATTGGTGCTCCCATGTTACCGAGTCCAATGAATACAATGTTGGCCATAAGAAGCTCCTGTTTACGTGTGGTGCAATAATTAGTGGAGTAAAAAGACGGTCAGTAAGACACAAAAAAGCCGCCCTTGGGCGGCTTTTTTATCAGGTCAGCACGATGGCTTAGCCTGGGTAGTCACGCTTGTCGTAACCAGTGTACAACTGACGTGGACGACCGATGCGGTAGTTGCCGCTGATCATCTCGTTCCAGTGAGCAATCCAGCCTGGTGTACGACCGGTCGCGAAGATCACGGTGAACATTTCAGTTGGGATGCCAATGGCTTTCAGGATGATACCTGAGTAGAAGTCGACGTTCGGGTACAGACCACGCTTAACGAAGTACTCATCTTCAGTCGCAATCTTTTCAAGCTTCATAGCGATCTTCAGCAGTGGATCATCTTCCATGCCCAGCTCTGCCAGAACTTCGTCACAGGTCTGTTTCATAACCTTCGCACGTGGGTCGAAGTTCTTGTAAACACGGTGACCGAAGCCCATCAGGCGGAATGGATCGTCTTTGTCTTTCGCTTTTGCGATGAACTTATCGATGTTTGACTCATCGCCAATTTCGTTCAGCATGTTCAGAACAGCTTCGTTCGCGCCACCGTGAGCAGGGCCCCACAGAGCAGCGATACCAGAAGCGATACAGGCGAATGGGTTGGCACCAGTAGAGCCAGCCAGACGTACTGTTGAAGTAGATGCGTTCTGTTCATGATCAGCGTGCAGCAGGAAGATACGGTCCATGGCTTTGGCCAGTACCGGGCTGATCTTCTTCTCTTCACACGGAGTGTTGAACATCATGTGCAGGAAGTTTTCAGCGTAGCTCAGGTCGTTCTGTGGGTACATGAACGGTTGGCCAATGCTGTACTTGTATACCATGGCTGCCAGGGTAGGCATTTTCGCGATCAGGCGATGCGCCGACACCATACGAGAGTGCTCGTCATGGATATCCAGTGAGTCGTGGTAGAAGGCAGACAGAGCGCCCACTACGCCACACATCACCGCCATTGGGTGTGCGTCGCGACGGAAGCCATTAAAGAAGTGGCTCAACTGCTCGTGGACCATAGTGTGGTTCTTGATGGTGCTGACGAACGTTTCTTTCTGCTCTGCATTTGGCAGTTCACCGTGCAGCAGCAGGTAGCAGGTTTCCAGGTAATCGGACTTCTCAGCCAGCTGATCGATTGGGTAGCCACGGTGCAGCAGTACACCGGCGCCGCCGTCGATGTAAGTAATGGCAGACTCGGTGGCTGCGGTGGATACGAAGCCTGGATCGTAGGTGAACAGGCCTTTGCCTGTCAGGCTGCGAACGTCGATAACGTCTGGTCCAACGGTGCCTTCGTATACTGGCAGCTCAAGGACTTCCTCGACGCCATCTACTTTCAGTGTTGCTTTCTTGTCAGCCATTAATAGGCCTCCTGCTATCTGATTAATACCCCGGAGAGCACTCAGTACGGCTCTCCAAATCTCTCACCGGGCAGCTTGAGTCGCTGCTCTCTGAAGGTGCGACCGATGAGTGTCAATGCCTTCGGGAAGAGAACTCAATGTCAGGTGTAACCCCCGAACAAAGGGGCACAACTATAGATGGTGGAACCGGTTTGTCAATTGTCGGTCGCACCACGGTCGTAAACTCACGCGAGTCAAGTATAGATGGTTATCTTTGTAACTTGCGGCGATACGACATATGTCTTACCAGACGTAGCATGCCATTTGTAAAACAGTGTCACGGTGCTTATAATTTGTCGCGGCCATAAACTTGTGCAAGACTTGTACAGGTGGGGCCGGACAATCTTCTTGAGCCTGTGCTTGGCCCCGATCCCCGGGATTACCGAGCCCATATGAGAGTGTAAAAGAGCCGTGAATAGCAATAGACCAAAAAATCTGGATCTGACCACTATTGAGCTCCCGCTTCCTGCCAAGGCGTCCATTCTGCATCGTATTTCCGGATTCGCACTGTTCTTCGCAGTGGCGTTTATGCTTTGCGCACTGGGTGCTTCGTTGGAATCAGAGCAGTCTTTCAATGAAATGAAAGACGTCATGAATGGCGGTCTGGCTAAGTTGATCACTTGGGGCATCTTATCTGCTCTGGGTTACCACTTTGTTGCAGGTATTAAACACCTGTTGATGGACATGGGAATTGGTGAGACCAAAGAGAGCGGACGTACCGGTGCAATCATTACCCTGATCGCGGGCGTTATCGTAATCGTTCTGGCAGGAGTCTGGGTATGGTAAACAGCGTTACAAACTTCGGCCGCAGTGGCCTTTATGACTGGATTATCCAGCGACTGAGTGCCGTCATTCTTGCGGTATACACCGTGTTCCTGTTTGGTTTCGTCGTCGCGTCACCAGATATGAGCTTTGCTGACTGGCATGGCCTGTTCTCTCAGACCTGGATGAAGGTATTCAGTCTGGCAGCACTGATCTCTATTTGTGCGCACGCATGGGTGGGATTGTGGACGATTTCTACAGACTACCTGACCCAATCGACTTCTCTGCGTTTTGTTTTCCAGCTGGTATGTGCAGGCTTCCTGTTTACCTACCTGATCTGGGGCATCGACATCCTCTGGAGCGTGTAAGTTATGAGTAGCAAGATCAGAACGATGACCTTCGACGCCATCGTAATTGGTGGCGGCGGCGCGGGTATGCGTGCCGCACTCCAGCTGACTGAAGCTGGTATTAACACAGCCTGTGTTACTAAAGTATTCCCAACGCGTTCTCACACTGTATCCGCTCAGGGCGGCATCACGTGTGCGATTGCGTCTGCTGATCCGAACGATGATTGGCGTTGGCACATGTACGATACCGTTAAAGGTTCCGATTACATCGGTGACCAGGACGCGATCGAATACATGTGTTCTGTTGGCCCGCAAGCGGTGTTCGAACTCGAGCACATGGGTCTGCCTTTCTCGCGTACTGAAGAAGGTCGTATCTATCAGCGTCCTTTCGGTGGTCAGTCTAAAGGCCCTAATGATCCAACTCAGGCAGCTCGTACTTGTGCTGCGGCTGACCGTACCGGTCACGCACTGCTGCACGCTCTGTATCAGGGCAACCTGAAGGGTGGTACTACCTTCCTGAACGAATGGTACGCCGTGGATCTGGTGAAAAACGCCAACGGTCAGGTAGCGGGTGTGATCGCTATCGATATCGAATCTGGTGAAACCGTTTACATCAAAGCAAAGGCGACCGTCCTTGCGACAGGTGGTGCAGGTCGTATCTACCAGTCAACGACGAATGCCCTGATCAACACCGGTGATGGTGTGGGTATGGCGGCACGTGCCGGCGTTCCTATGCAGGACATGGAAATGTGGCAGTTCCACCCAACAGGCATCGCAGGCGCTGGTACGCTGGTGACTGAAGGGTGTCGTGGTGAAGGTGGTTACCTGATCAACAAAGACGGTGAACGCTTCATGGAGCGTTACGCTCCAAACGCGAAAGACCTTGCCGGTCGTGACGTTGTTGCACGTTCTATGGTTATGGAGATCCTGGAAGGCCGCGGTTGTGGCGAAGACGGTGATCACGTATTCCTGAAGCTGGACCACCTGGGTGAAGAAACCCTGAACGCTAAGCTGCCGGGTATTCTTGAGCTGTCGCGTACCTTTGCGCACGCTGACCCAGTAAAAGAGCCGATTCCAGTGGTTCCAACCTGTCACTATATGATGGGCGGTGTGCCAACCAACATCGGTGGTCAAGCGCTGACTCAGGACGAAAACGGCAACGACGTTGTGGTTGAAGGCCTGTACGCAGCTGGTGAAATTGCTTGTGTATCTGTACACGGTGCAAACCGTCTGGGTGGTAACTCACTGCTTGACCTGGTGGTATTCGGCCGTGCCGTTGGCCTGCAGGTTGAAGAGAACTTTAAAGAAGGCTTTGACTTCATCGATCCGACTGATGAAGACATCGAACGTGCAATGGCACGTCTCAACCGTCTGAATACACAGGCTACGGGTGAAAGCGTTGCTTCTGTGCGTGCTGATCTCCAGAAAACCATGCAGCTGTACTTCGGTGTATTCCGTGAAGGTCCAAGCATGGAAAAAGGTCTGGAAATGCTCAAAGAGATTGGTGAGCGTGTTAAGAACACCGTTCTCGACGACAAGAGTAATGCCTTCAATACTGCTCGTATTGAAGCGCTGGAGCTGGATAACCTTTACGAAACTGCTTACGCAACTGCGGTTGCTGCAATTGAGCGTAAAGAGTCTCGCGGTGCACATGCCCGTAATGACTACACAGAACGTGACGATGAGAATTGGCTGTGCCACTCATTGTACTTCCCGGAGACCAAGACAATCGGCAAGCGTGCAGTTAACTTCGCGCCTAAGACTGTTGAGGCCTTCCCACCGAAAGTCCGTACCTATTAAGAGGGGGGAGTTGATATGTTGGTAAGTATTTATCGTTTCAACCCTGAGAAGGACGAAGCGCCGTACATGCAGGATTACGACATTACCATTCCAGGTGGCAAAGACCTGATGGTTCTGGATGTTCTGCACCTGTGCAAAGAACAAGACGTATCGGTAGCTTACCGTCGTTCTTGCCGTGAGGGTGTTTGTGGCTCTGACGGTATGAACATTAACGGTAAGAATGGTCTGGCGTGTATTACGCCGATCTCTGAAGCAACCAACGGCAAAATGGACAAGCTGGTGCTGCGTCCACTGCCTGGTATGCCAGTGATCCGTGACCTGGTGATCGATATGTCACTGTTCTACAAACAGTACGAGAAGATCAAGCCGTTCCTGCAGAACAATACGCCGGCACCGGCCATTGAGCGTCTGCAGACTCAAGAAGAGCGTGCAAAACTGGATGGCCTCTACGAGTGTATCCTGTGTGCATGTTGTTCAACGTCTTGTCCATCGTTCTGGTGGAACCCTGATAAGTTTGTAGGTCCTGCGGGCCTGCTGCAGGCTTACCGCTTCCTGGCGGATAGCCGTGACACTGCAACGGACGAGCGATTGGCCGGTTTGAGCGACCCATTCTCAGTTTTCCGTTGCCGTGGCATTATGAACTGTGTCAATGTGTGCCCGAAAGGTCTCAATCCGACCCGCGCCATTGGTCACATCCGTAGCATGCTGCTCACTCAGCAGGTGTAACGCGGTTACCACTGTCCGACCGGTGGTATGAGACGTAAGTCGGGCTGGACACACAGCCCGCTTACGTTAACAATTTTTCAACAATGGAACCCAAAAAGTTCTATTGTTGACTAAGCTAGTTTGTAAATTGAGGGAACGGGGCATCCCCCGGTCACCTCAGAGGCCTTGCGATCTATCCGGTCGACCCTCTGTAACGCCTTGCGCTAGAGTCGGTGCTCAAAACTCTGTGGGTGACACTCCCTCGTTCAGTTATTGAATAGGGTGGTCGTACATGCACGAACTGACAATGGAGCAACTATGGAGCACTTCGCAGCTGGCGGGGGGCAATGTTGCTTATATCGAGGAGTTGTTCGAAACTTATCTCCGCGATCCCAACGAAGTGCCGGAAGAGTGGCGTAATTACTTCGACAAACTACCTCGCGTCGACGATACCAACACCGTTGACACCCCACATAAGCCCATTCGGGATCAGTTCCTTCTTATTTCAAAAAACCAGCGCCGCGCCCGCCCAACGACGTCCGCTCCGGTCAGCTCAGAACATGAGCGTAAGCAGGTAAAAGTTCTTCAGTTAATTAATGCTTATCGTGGCCGTGGTCACCAGCACGCGAAGCTGGATCCTCTGGCACTGATGGTGCGTGAAACCGTTCCAGATCTGGATTTGCATTTCCATGGGTTAACCCGTTCAGATCTCGATATCGTGTTCCAGACTGGCAACTTGTTTGTTGGCCAGAACGAAGCGACACTCAAAGAAATTATTGATGCACTCGAAACGACCTACTGCGGTACGGTGGGTTCCGAGTACATGCACATCGTGAATACCGCCGAACAGCGTTGGTTCCAACAGCGTCTCGAAAGCGTTCGTGCACATCCTAAGTACGGTGACGAAATTAAGCTGCACCTGCTGGAGCGTCTGACGGCAGCGGAAGGCCTGGAAAAATATCTTGGCTCCCGTTATCCGGGTGTGAAGCGTTTCGGCCTGGAAGGTGGTGAGTCTCTGATTCCACTGATGGACGAACTGATCCAGCGCAGCGGTACTTACGGTGCCAAAGAAATTGTGATTGGCATGGCGCACCGTGGCCGTCTCAATACCCTGATTAACACACTGGGTAAGAAGACCTCTGATCTGTTCGACGAATTCGACGGTAAAGCTGAGTACGTCTCTCACGGTGACGTGAAGTACCACCAGGGCTTCTCATCCAACGTGATGACCCCGGGTGGTGAAGTGCACATGGCACTGGCGTTTAACCCGTCTCACCTCGAAATCGTCTCTCCGGTAGTTGAGGGTTCTGTACGTGCTCGTCAGGACCGTCGTCAGGATCCGATTGGTGAAACTGTGGTGCCTGTCAGTATCCATGGCGACTCTGCGTTTGCTGGTCAGGGCGTGGTCATGGAAACCTTCCAGATGTCCCAGACCCGTGCCTACAAAACCGGCGGCACGATCCACATCGTAATTAACAACCAGGTTGGCTTTACGACATCCAAGCGTGAAGACACCCGTTCCACGGAATACTGCACCGACGTTGCGAAAATGGTCGAAGCGCCAATTCTGCACGTTAATGGTGATGATCCGGAAGCGGTACTGTTTGTGACTCAGCTGGCGGTTGATTACCGCAACGAGTTCCGTAAAGACGTTGTCATTGATCTGGTGTGTTACCGCCGTCGTGGTCACAACGAAGCGGACGAGCCATCAGGCACTCAGCCGTTGATGTATTCCAAAATCAAGGCGCACCCAACGACTCGTACTCTGTACGCTCAGCGCTTGATCGAAGAAGGCGTGTTGACTGAAGAAGTCAGCAAGCAGCTGGAAGAAGAATACCGACTGGCTCTGGATAACGGCTTGCACGTAGTGAAGTCACTGGTCAAAGAGCCAAACAAAGAGTTGTTTGTCGACTGGTCGCCTTATCTGGGCCATGAGTGGACGACTAAGGCAGACACAGGTTACGACCTGAAAGCCCTGCAAGAGCTGGCAACGAATCTTCAGGACGTTCCTGATGGCTTTGCGGTTCAGCGTCAGGTTGGCAAAATTCTCGAAGACCGTCGCAAGATGGCGGCGGGTGCCTTGCCAATCAACTGGGGCTTTGCAGAAACCATGGCATACGCGACCTTGCTGGAGCAGGGCCATGCGGTGCGTCTGACGGGCCAGGACGTAGGTCGTGGTACCTTCTCCCACCGTCATGCGGTTCTGCACAACCAGAAAGATGCCAGCCTGCACGTGCCTTTACAGCACATTAAAGAAGGTCAGCCTAAGTTTGATATTCACGACTCGCTGCTGTCCGAAGAAGCGGTACTGGCCTTTGAATACGGTTACGCAACCACCACACCGGGTACGCTGGTGATCTGGGAAGCGCAGTTTGGTGATTTTGCCAACGGTGCTCAGGTGGTCTTTGACCAGTTTATTTCTTCAGGTGAGCACAAGTGGGGACGTTTGTGTGGTCTGACCATGCTGTTGCCTCATGGCTATGAAGGCCAGGGCCCAGAGCACTCATCAGCGCGTCTGGAGCGTTATTTGCAGCTGTGTGCTGAACACAACGTGCAGATTGTTGTCCCATCGACGCCAGCTCAGGTCTACCACATGTTGCGTCGTCAGGCGATCCGCCCGCTGCGTAAGCCGCTGGTTGTGATGTCTCCTAAGTCGCTGCTGCGTCACAAGCTGGCAACCAGCACACTGGAGGAACTGTCTGAGGGACGTTTCCGCACCGTTTTGGATGAAATTGACGACATCAACCCTAAGAAGGTGCGTCGTATCCTGATGTGTTCTGGCAAGGTGTACTACGATTTACTTGAGCGCCGCCGCGCTGAAGAGATCGATGACATTGCCATCGTGCGTATTGAACAACTGTATCCGTTCCCGCATAAGTACCTTTCGAAGATTCTCGAACCTTACAAAGGTGCTAAAGAAGTTTACTGGGTTCAGGAAGAGCCTATGAATATGGGTGCCTGGTACAGCAGCCAGCACCACATGCGCAAAGTGGCGCAGGAACTCAATCCGAAATGGCACCTGGAGTATGCAGGGCGGGATCACTCCGCGTCTCCAGCGGCCGGTTACATGGCGCTGCACCTTGAGCAGCAGGAAAATTTAATTCGTGACGCTCTGGATCTCCAGGGCTGATACATCGCAGGAATTCTAAGGAATAACGAATGAGCATCGAAATTAAGGCACCCACCTTTCCTGAATCCGTTGCCGACGGCACGGTGGCTACCTGGCACAAAAAGCCGGGCGAACCTGTGCAGCGTGATGAGCTGATCGTCGATATCGAAACGGACAAAGTCGTTCTGGAAGTGGTTGCTCCCGCGGACGGTACCCTGACCGATGTGAAGAAAGAAGAAGGCGACGTCGTACTGAGCGATGAAGTGCTGGCGATCTTTACCGAAGGCGCCGTGGCTGATGCACCGGCAGCGGCGGCGCCAGCCGCTGAAGCTGAAGCAGCACCAGCAGAAGCGTCTGACGTGATCATGAGCCCAGCGGCGCGTAAGTTGGTCGATGAAAACGGCATCAGCCCATCAGACATCGCCGCGACTGGCAAAGACGGTCGTGTGACGAAAGAAGACGTACTGAACCACCTCAAAGGTGGCTCGGCGCCAGCTCCTGCAGCAGCGCCAGCATCTTCGGCTCCAGCTGCACCTGCGGCAGCCACGGCTGGTAGCGCACCTATGGTTGAGCAGGGCGAACGCATTGAGAAGCGTGTGCCAATGACTCGTCTGCGCGCCACAATCGCGCGTCGTCTGGTGGAAGCTCAGCAGAACGCCGCCATGTTGACGACGTACAACGAAGTGAACATGAAGCCAGTGATGGAACTGCGTAAGAAGTACAAAGATGACTTCGCTAACGTTCATGGCGTGAAGCTGGGCTTTATGTCCTTCTTCGTAAAGGCGGCAACCGAAGCACTGAAGCGCTTCCCAGCGGTCAACGCCTCTATCGATGGCAACGACATGGTATACCATGGCTATCAGGACGTCGGCGTTGCTGTATCAACCGATCGTGGTCTGGTTGTGCCAGTACTTCGTGATACTGACAGTATGGGCCTCGCTGAAATCGAAAGCACCATCGCCGACTTCGGCAAGCGCGGTCGCGAAGGAAAGCTGGGTATCAACGACATGCAGGGCGGCACCTTCACCATCACCAACGGTGGTATCTTCGGCTCGCTGATGTCGACGCCAATCCTGAATCCGCCACAAACGGCTATCCTTGGTATGCACAAGATTCAGGAACGCCCAATGGCGGTGAACGGTCAGGTTGAGATTCTGCCGATGATGTATCTTGCTCTGTCATACGATCACCGTATGATCGACGGCAAAGAAGCGGTTCAGTTCCTGGTGACCATTAAAGAGCTTCTGGAAGATCCAGCACGCCTGCTGCTGGATATCTGATCGCCCCGGAACGAGTTAAGGAAAGTATATGAGTAAGCAATTTGATGTTGTTGTAATCGGTGGTGGCCCGGGCGGTTATGTAGCGGCGATCCGCTGTGCGCAGCTGGGTCTGAAAACCGCGTGTATTGAAAAATGGATTAACCCGGAAGGTAAGCCTGTACTGGGCGGTACCTGTCTGAACGTGGGTTGTATCCCATCCAAGGCACTGCTGGACAGCTCCCATAAATACGAAGAAGCTCACGAGAAGTTTGAGTTGCACGGTATTTCTACTGGCAAAGTCTCGATGGACGTTGAAAAGATGCTCGCTCGCAAAGATCAGATTGTAAAAAATCTGACCATGGGCGTTGCTACTCTGTTCAAAGCGAACGGTGTTACTTCTTTCGAAGGTACCGGTAAGCTGCTTGCCAACAAACAAGTGGAATTTACCGATCACAGTGGCAACACTGAGGTATTCGAAGCGGGTAACGTGATCATTGCAACGGGCTCTGTGCCCGTTGAAATTCCGCCGGCACCGCTGGAAGAAGATGTGATCGTGGACTCTACGGGCGCATTGGAATTCACCAAAGTACCTAAGCGTCTCGGTGTGATTGGTGCCGGTGTGATTGGTCTTGAGCTGGGTTCCGTATGGGGACGTCTGGGCTCTGAAGTCACTGTGCTTGAAGCACAGGACAACTTCCTGCATCTGGTTGACCAGACCGTTGCGAAAGAAGCGAAGAAACTGTTCGGTAAGCAGGGCATGGACATCCGCGTGGGCGCTCGTGTGACTGGCACTGAAGTGAAGCGCAAGAAAGTAACGGTGACCTACCAGGACAGCGAAGGCGAGAAGTCTGAAGAGTTCGACAAGCTGATCGTTGCAGTTGGCCGTCGTCCTTACACTGAAGGTCTGCTGTCTGGTGACTGTGGTGTGAACCTCGACGAGCGCGGCTTCATCCACGTTGACGAAACCTGTCGCACGGACAACCCGGGTGTCTGGGCAATTGGTGACGTGGTCCGTGGTCCAATGCTGGCGCACAAAGCGTCAGAAGAAGGCGTGATGGTGGCAGAGCGCATTGCTGGCCACAAAGCTCAGCTGAACTACGACTGTATTCCTTCTGTGATTTACACTCACCCAGAAATCGCCTGGGTAGGTAAAACCGAAGATCAGCTGAAAGCAGCCGGTGAAAAGTACAACGTGGGTATGTTCCCGTTCGCAGCGAACGGTCGTGCCATGGCGGCGGCTGACACCGACGGCTTTGTTAAGATTGTTGCGGACGCTGAAACTGACCGCATTCTCGGCGCCAGCGTGATTGGCCCGAATGCGGGCGATCTTTGCCAGCAGCTTGTCGTGGCCATGGAGTTTGGTTCCAGCGCTGAGGACGTCGGTATGATGGTGTTTGCGCACCCAACCATATCGGAGGCGGTGCACGAAGCGGCCCTGGCGGTTAACAACGCCGCGATTCATAAAGCGAATCGCAAGCCCAAAGCGAAGTAAGTACGACTAAGGCCCGGTTTACCGGGCCTTTTTTTTTGTGGCTTTATAACTTAATGTCTAAACTGACATAAAAGAGAGGTTAGGGAGTTAAATCTGCCCTTATGGATAACCGTCTATTACCTACTCTTAAGCATTCAGAAGCAAACCAAGTCAAAACAGGACACAAGCGATGAACCTACATGAATATCAAGGTAAGCAGTTGTTCGCGCAGTATGGCTTGCCCGTCTCGAAAGGGGTGGCAGCCAAAACTGCAGAAGAAGCGGCGGCAGCAGCCGATACCATCGGCGGTGACCGTTGGGTAGTGAAGGCCCAGGTCCATGCAGGTGGCCGCGGAAAGGCCGGCGGTGTGAAGCTGGTCAGCTCAAAAGATGAGATCAAAGCGTTTGCTGAAAACTGGCTGGGTAAAAACCTGGTGACCTATCAGACGGATGCCAACGGTCAGCCAGTCTCGCGCATTCTGGTTGAATCCTGCACTGACATTGATCAGGAACTCTACCTTGGCGCCGTGGTTGATCGTGCGTCACGTCGCGTTGTGTTTATGGCGTCCACCGAGGGCGGTGTGGAGATCGAGAAGGTCGCTGAAGAAACCCCGGAAAAAATTCTGAAAGCCGAAATTGATCCTTTGGTTGGCGCTCAGCCATACCAGGGCCGAGATCTGGCGTTCAAGCTGGGCCTTGAAGGCAAGCAAGTGCAGCAGTTCGTTAAGATTTTCCTGGGCCTGTCGAAGTTGTTCCATGAAAAAGATCTGGCGTTGCTGGAGATTAACCCGCTGGTAATTACCAATGAGGGTGACCTGCATTGTCTCGACGCTAAGATCAATATCGACAGCAATGCGGTTTACCGTCACAAAGATTTGCAGGAAATGCATGATCCTTCGCAGGAAGACGAGCGCGAAGCACACGCGGCGAAATTCGAACTTAACTATGTGGCCCTTGATGGCAACATCGGCTGCATGGTGAATGGTGCCGGTCTTGCCATGGGTACCATGGATATCGTGAAGCTACATGGTGGTCAGCCTGCGAACTTCCTGGATGTGGGCGGCGGCGCGACTAAAGAGCGCGTGGTTGAAGCCTTCAAAATTATTCTTTCTGATGAAAACGTCAGTGCTGTACTGATCAATATCTTCGGTGGCATCGTCCGTTGTGACATGATCGCTGAGGGTGTTATTGGTGCGGTCAAAGAAGTTGGCGTTAAGGTGCCGGTTGTGGTTCGTCTAGAAGGTAATAATGCTGAACTGGGCGCTAAAGTACTGGCCGACAGCGGCTTAAATATTATCGCAGCAACCAGTCTGACCGACGCTGCAGAACAAGCGGTGAAAGCTGCGGAGGGCAAATAATGAGTATTTTAATTAACAAAGATACCAAGGTTATTTGTCAGGGCTTTACTGGTTCGCAGGGTACATTCCACTCTGAGCAGGCGATTGCCTACGGCACTAAGATGGTTGGCGGTGTGACCCCGGGTAAAGGCGGTACTGAGCACCTGGGTCTGCCCGTGTTTAATACCGTTGCTGAAGCGGTCGAAACAACGGGTGCCGAGGCATCAGTGATTTATGTCCCTGCGCCTTTCTGTAAAGACTCCATTCTTGAAGCCGCCAATGCCGGTATCAAGTTGATCGTGTGTATCACTGAAGGCATCCCCACGTTGGATATGCTGGATGCGAAAGTGAAATGCGACGAGCTGGGTGTTCAGTTGATCGGTCCTAACTGCCCGGGTGTGATTACACCGGGGGAATGTAAGATCGGCATCATGCCGGGACACATTCACCTACCGGGCAAAGTCGGTATCGTATCCCGTTCAGGGACGCTGACCTATGAAGCTGTTAAGCAGACTACTGATGAAGGTTTTGGTCAGTCGACCTGTGTTGGTATCGGTGGTGATCCGATTCCGGGTTCTAACTTCATTGATATCCTGAAAATGTTCCAGGAAGACCCTGCCACCGAAGCCATCGTGATGATCGGTGAAATTGGCGGTACCGCCGAAGAAGAAGCGGCTGCGTTTATCAAAGACAACGTGACTAAGCCGGTTGTGTCTTACATTGCGGGTGTGACCGCGCCTCCAGGTAAGCGTATGGGCCACGCTGGCGCCATCATTGCAGGAGGCAAAGGCACCGCGGCGGATAAGTTCGCAGCGCTGGAAGCGGCTGGTGTGGCCACCTGTAAGAGCCTGGCAGACATTGGTAAGACGCTGAAGGACGTCACGGGCTGGTAATGGTTTATTACGGCACCCGGAAGAAAACTCCGTGCAAGACCGGAGGAAGGACCTCTTAGCAGGTCGTTAAGTAATATCGGGAAGTATCCCGATGCTTGGACTGCGCAGTAACCTGTGTTTTGAATTGCACAGTAAAAAGAGAAACCCCGGTCTGTCCGGGGTTTTTTTATGCCTCACGTTTGTTACTGTGTGGCTCCTATAAAGCGGCACTTTAATGCTGATTTTTTAATTCACATCACAGAACTTATTAGGAAATACCATGAGTCAGGCACAGCCTCCCGGAGATATTGAAGTCGGTGAATTAAATGGGTTCCGTCTGATCACGGTGCCGCGTCCAGTCTCCCAAGGGCAGCGTGCAATCAGTCTCGCTTTTTTGGCTATCTGGGGATTACTGTGGGCGCAAGGGCTTGTATCGGTGGTGAATGAAATCACCTCGGGAGAGACGGAGTTATTTTTGTATATCTGGTTGGCTGCGTGGTTGTTGGGTGGCGTTGTGGCGGTGGGGGTGACCTTACGCAAACTTAAATATCCGCCGAAAGAACGTTTTCTACTCACGTTGCCCACCTTGTCTTACGACTCGGGCAAAGTCGCGCGTTTAGTTGTCGCGTCTGGTGAGGCCGGCCGAGCGGGTCGACATGATCGTCCGGGAGCACTTAATCGCCCCGGGCCTCTTTATCGCCCTGGACGCCGAGCACCGGGTACGCAAAAGCTCGAGTTTTCTGCGGCTGATGTTGCAAGCATGAAGAACGGCGATCAGGGTTTGGTTATTCGCAATGAGGCGGGTAATGACGTGATCATGGCATCGGCGTTGTCAGTCGATGAGCGGCAATGGTTGTTGGAGGAGTTGACCAAGGCGTACGCCGGGCATTAAGTCAGTCTTTGTTTAAAGTCCGCTGCGAAATGTGAATCGAGGCCGTCGTAATGTGTACGGCGGCGCTCGACAATCCTGTTCGATCAGCGGCGTGTGATCCAGCGGTTTACCGCTCGATTGATCCAGCCCGGGGACACGTTAGCGGCCAGGTACATGAGCGTTGTAAGTTTTCCTACGGTCCAGTGTACGTGTGAGAACGACTTACCGGGTTGTACCGCTCTGAAAATTTCCTGCGCGACATCATTGGCGGTCAGGTGTACCCCCAGACGACGAATGGATTGAGCATCCATGTCCGTCACCATGTTCGTCGCAACAAACAAAGGCAGCATATCGATAACGCGAATGTCGTCTTCTTCCCACTCCAGATTCAATGCTTCTGTCAGGCCTTTAACGGCAAATTTACTGGCAGAGTAGGTGGCTAGTGACGGTTGTCCGTAAATTGCCGAAGCCGAGGCAAGATTGACCACGCAGGCATGGGGTGTTTGCGCAAGATAGCGGTGTGCGTAATAACAGCCGGCCATGACCCCTTTTACGTTGACGTCGATGATCATGCCTTGCTTGTCGAAATCTGTATGGTTAAACGGCCCTGAGGATAGAATTCCGGCGTTATTGACCAGTACATCCAGGCGCTTGGTACGTGCAAAAAAATCAGACAGGGCGCTCTGCCACTGTTGTGGCTCAGTCACGTCCAGGACAAAGGTCATGCATTGGTCTGGACCTAAATCGCGCTTGAGGCTCAGTAAGCCGACCTCATCCACATCCGCAGCACCGATAAACCAGCCGTTGTAGGCAAATTTCTTTGCCGTTTCACGTCCAATGCCGGTGGCGGCGCCGGTGATAAATAGTGCTTTTGTATGCATGTCAGCTTTCCTTTTAGGAGCCCGTGTCCTCGACTATCGGAACCAGCGTTCCTACTTGTTGACGCAACTAGTGTTCCCACTCTGGCGTGAGGCGTCAAGTTGCGGTGAGCTCATCATGAAAGGGAGGTAGCCCTTGGTCGAATAGAGAGGGCTTGGCGTCAGGACGTAAGCTGATTAAAAGCCAAACTGGAGCGCGAGTATGAATTATCAACAGGATATGACCGAGTCGTTGACCTCGCCCACAAATTTCTGGGGGCATCAGGCTAAGCGAATTTCCTGGTTCAGATCCCCGCAGAAGATAATGACGCTGGATGAGCGGACGACGGCACATTGGTATCCTGATGGTGAACTGAATACTGCCTTTCTGGCGCTGGATCATCATGTGTTATCCGGTCGTGGTGAGCAGGTGGCTTTACTCTACGACTCTCCCGTAACCCAGCAAAAAACGCAGTTTACGTTTTCGCAGTTAACGGAAGCCGTGGCCTGTTTTGCCGGAGTGCTGGTAAATCAAGGCGTGAGAAAAGGGGACCGCGTGGTGATCTACATGCCGATGGTGCCGGAAGCCGTAATTGCCATGCTGGCATGCGCGCGTATTGGAGCCGTGCACTCGGTGGTATTTGGTGGCTTTGCTGCTCATGAGTTGGCAGTACGCATTGATGATGCCACGCCGACGGTGTTGCTCACTGCGTCTTGTGGCATTGAAGTCGATCGGGTTATTCCCTACAAGCCCATCGTCAACAAGGCGCTGGCCATGGCAAGTCATCAGCCACAAGCGTGCATCGTGCTGCAACGCAGTGAGCACGGGTGTGAGTTAACGCCTGACCTGGATCATGACTGGCATGAGGCGTTACAGACGGCACAGCCAGTCGACTGCACGCCAGTCAACGCCTGCGACCCTCTCTATATTCTGTATACCTCGGGGACCACCGGAAAACCCAAGGGCGTTGTGCGCGACAATGGTGGGCATGCTGTTGCCATGGCTTACAGTATGGATGCGATGTACGGTATGAAGGTCGGCGATGTGTTTTGGGCGGCCTCCGACATTGGTTGGGTCGTCGGGCATTCGTACATCGTCTATGGCCCATTAATTGCCGGTTGTACCACGGTGCTTTATGAGGGTAAGCCCGTGCGGACGCCAGACAGTGGTGCGTTTTGGCGTGTCTGCGCGGAGTATCGAGTGAATGCTGTGTTTGCAGCTCCTACGGCGTTTCGTGCGATACGTAAGGAAGATCCTGCCTGTCACCGGGCAGAGCAATACGATCTCAGTGCTCTTCGTACGGTATTTATGGCCGGAGAGCGCCTGGACCCGCCGACTCAGGCGTGGGTAGAGGATTCAATCGGCAAGCCAGTGATTGATCACTGGTGGCAGACGGAAACAGGCTGGGCGATTGCCGGTAATCATGTCGGCTATGGTTCAGTGGTAGGTAAGCCCGGCTCGGTGTGTCGGCCGTCGCCGGGGTTTGATGTTCAGATATTGGACGACGATGGGCATACCGTTCCTGCCGGCGAGCAGGGGCATATTGCCGTTCGCCTACCATTGCCGCCGGGCAGTCTGCCGACCATCTGGAATAATGAAGCTCGGTTTATCGAAAGCTATCTGGCGTCCTTTCCGGGGTACTACGTTTCGGGTGACGGTGGCCTAATTGATGATGACGGCTATTTATTTGTTCAAGGCCGCACCGATGATGTTATCAATGTGGCCGGGCATCGTTTATCGACAGGCGAGTTGGAAGAAGTCGTGGCGGCTCACGATTGGGTGGCCGAATGTTGTGTCATTGGCGTGAAGAGTGATCTGAAAGGGGAAGAGCCTTTGGCGCTGGTGATTCTGAAAGATGGCATTCAGGCGTCTCACGATGAGTTAGCTCAGGCGCTGAATTCTGATGTTCGGCATCAGGTTGGTGCCATCGCGTCGTTGCAGAATACCTTCGTGGTTAAGCGGCTGCCCAAAACACGATCCGGAAAGATACTACGAAAGATTTTGCGTGCGATTGTGAATGGCGACAGTTATCAAACACCCTCTACGATTGATGACCCACAGTGCCTGGATGAGATTGAAGCCATTTTCGGAATTCGATAAGACTATTGGTAAAGCGCTCTACAAGGCAGTGGTCAGGGCAGTGATCAAGGCAGGTAGTAGATTCAGTGATACACTCCATCCCATGACAAAAAAATAATAGGTGTAGCGAGTGTCTCTTGGGGAACGGTTAAAGCGCTCTTTGTTTGCATCATCGGCGCGTCACTGGACGATGAACCTGTTAATCCTGATGCTGTTTTATTCCATCTTTTTGTGGAGTGTCGCACCGGGAAATGAAAATAACTTCATTCAGCGCTTAGAAGGCGTGGTCTATGACCTGCGCCTGAAAGCCACGCTGGATGATTTTCCTGCGACGGGCATCACAGACGTCATTATTGTGGATATCGACGAGCGTAGTCTTCGTCGAATCGGTCGCTGGCCATGGAGCCGTGAGGTGGTGGTCGACTTACTGCAGGAGTTACAGCAGGCCGGCGTTATTCTGACCGCGATGGATATTGTTTTCGCCGAGCCCGAAAAAAATGTTGTCGATCGCTTATTGGAGCAACCGTTAAGTCCGAGGACCCGCTCCGAGCTACAGAAAGTCGCCCCTAGTCTTGATGTCGATGATCGTTTTGCCGCTCAGCTATCGCGTCAGGATGTCGTGTTGGGGTATTTGTTTTTGCCGACCGCAGAAGAGCGAGCAGGGCAGTTGTTTCCCAGTGATATTGCTCTGACAGAGTTTGAACATACTCCTCCGCTTAAGGCGTTTCCGGGCTTTACTGCACCGCTTCCGCGGCTAATGGATCATGCTGTCGGTGCTGGCTTTGTCACTATTCAACCGGATGCTGACGGTGTTATTCGTCGCGTTCCCTTAATGCTGCGTTATGGCAGTTATGTCTATCCGTCTCTGGCGCTTGAAACGGCACGTCAGTATTTGTTGACGCATAAAACCGGTCTGGAGTTGGCGACCGCTGGAGGTTCCACCAGTGTGGTTGCAGTTCAACTCGACGAAATGTCGATTCCAACCAATCGTCACGGCGAAGTCATTGTGCCGTATCGCGGTACCACGGGCAGTTTTCGCTACATTCCGGCAGGTGATATTCTCGAGGGGCGGGTTTTTCCTGAACTGAAAAACAGCATCGTTCTGATCGGTACCTCTGCTGTTGGTTTGGGTGAGCTACGAACGACCCCGTTAGAACCCCTTTTTCCGGGCGTTGAAATCCACGCCAACATTCTCGATGCCATCGTAAATAATCGCGCATTTCCCAATCAGCCAGATTGGTACCCCGGGGCTGTGATGCTTTTGATGTTGGTGGTCGTGATTTTATTAACTAAAGTTCTACCGCGGTTGAATGCCTGGTTAATGCCGGTGGTGGGGATTGTCATTCTTACCAGTGTGACCCTGCTGAATTTCGCGGTATGGAAATATCTCTACCTTGATCTCCCACTCGTCGTTACTGCGTTGTTAATTCTGGTGTTGTCCTCTAAAGAGGTGGGACGTGGTTATGTGCATGAGCAGTCACAACGGGTGCTGATTAAGCAGCATTTCGATAAATACGTTCCGCCAGCGCACATTGAACGCATGCTTGCCCAACGCGATAGCGTGAATCTGGATGGTGAGCGGAAAGAAATGACGGTGCTGTTTTCCGACATTCGCTCATTTACGTCGATTTCTGAAGGGTTAAATACCTCGGATCTCAAACTCTTATTAAATCTGTATTTCACCCCCGTGACGCAGGATATTTTTGACCATCAGGGAACGGTGGATAAGTTTGTCGGTGACATGGTCATGGCGTTCTGGAATGCACCGCTTGATGACCCCGATCATGCCCATCATGCCATCGCTGCGGCCAAGGCCATGTTGGTGACGACCCGCCGGTTGCGCGTGGATTTTGAACGTCGAGGCTTACCACCAGTGAATATCGGCATTGGTATTAATACCGGTGATATGAACGTTGGCGACATGGGGTCCGATAACCGTAGGAACTACACCGTGCTTGGCGATGCGGTGAACTTAGGTGCGCGACTGGAAGGGCTGACTAAATTCTATTCTGTCGACTTATTGGTCGGGCATCAGACCCGGGATGCAGCGTCGTTGTGGTTGTATCGTCACATTGACCGGGTGGCGGTCAAAGGGAAGTCGCAAGCGGAAGATATTTTTGAACCTATGGTGCTGCTGGCGGAGGCCAGTGCTATTCAGCTCAGGCAATGTCGCCTGCATAATCAAGCGATGGAGCTCTACATTACTGGGCATTTTGCGGAGGCTGAGGATATTTTTTCAGGGCTTGCGCACGAGCACAAAAAGGATGCGTATTACCCGATGATATTACAACGGATTGCCGCGTTAAGGGCCGAGGAACTGTGCGGTTGGACAGGGGTGTTTGTCCACACGAGTAAATGACGATCGGCTAAATGCGATCAGTCTATTATTCTGCGCTGCTGAATAAATTAACGGTTAGCTGAGTGCTGGCGCGCTGATTGGACTCGTTGGTCACTTCCAGTGTCACTATGGTGCTGGTGTTATTCTGGTTTTCGTTCCAGAGTAGGGTGGTGACCTCGTTATTCTCACCCTCCAGTGAAAAATCCGCTCGATCACCTTCCAGCACTGACCATTGATAAGCGAGTGCTTCGCCGCTGGGGTCCTGTGACGACTGGGCTGATAACTGGTAGCCAGCCTCATTGTTGTACTGATTGCTCGATAACGCTGCAATGACGGCTTCGGGCTCGGTTTCAATCACCACCGTAAAACGCTCCAGTACTTCACCAAAGGTGGCTTCAGCCGCTGAGCGATATTCAACAATAACCAGCCCTCGTTCTTCTGCTGACCAGTCCAGCGTGGCTGAGGTTGAGGTGCCTGACGTGATAACCACACTGTCCACACCGCTTTGTTGGGCAATGTGCCATGAGGATTCTTCAACACTTTGCACAGGCGTCAGTACGGCGGTAGTGCCATTCAATACAGTGGTCACTTCGCTGTAGATGAAGTCAAAGTCCTGAGTTACGGATGACGACTCACCGACTTCGTTAATGACGGTCAGAGAGACGGCGGCGGAGTCGCGACTGCCACTGCTCGGTGCTTCGATAAACTCATATTCAAATTCAGCATCCGCTGTTGCAACCGTCTCGGCAGACTGACCGGTATTTCCACCGCCAACGCCATTGCCATTGTTTCCAGAGTTGCCGTCACTGATTTTAAAACTGGCGGAAGCCTCGACGATGGAGGGCCCAGTTGCAATCTCCCACAGATATTCGACATTGCCACTGGCTGTGAGTGCAGTGAGGGGGATAGAAATGCCGTCTTCGCCTTGATTATCGCCGTTCTGGTTATCGCTAACCTGTTCGTCAAGCGTGATGGACGAGGGAACCGTCACAATGATTTCGTTGTTCGGCGACAGTAATAACTGAGAGGTATCTGCTTCAATGACCGCACTGGAGTAGGTGTCCAGTGCAATATTGGCTGAGTACGAGCGGCCCGCCAATACATCATCAAGCGTCGTGCTGCCTCCTGCGAGGCTGGTACCGTTGAGGTCTTTCAGCAGTGCATTGATGACGTAACTGCCAGGGTTGAGGCGGATCGTCGCCACTGGGTCTTCTCGCGTGAGGCTCAGATCATTAATGACGACTTCATTGCTGCTGACGGTGATATCCACACGCTGCACATCACTGGAAGCGTACTGTGCACTGATGTTGCGACTGGCTGAAATGCTGACGCTGGCCGGGGCCAGATTCTGTCTGGAAAAACTGGTACCACTGTTTTCAGCATCGTCCTGCGCGCCTCCGCATCCGGACAACATCAGGGCGGCTGCGATGGCGGTCATTGTTGTTGTGTTTATTGTGCGCATTCGTGTCACCGTCAGATTCAGTAATTAATCAACGAAGTCGTCAAATTCGACTCTGAGTTCAGAGTCTTGTTCTGGTTCGGGTTGTGCTGGTTCAGGCTCCCCTTGACCCTGTGTTGCATTCAGTAACAGGTCGCGGTTGGCTTGGCCGGGCTCCACCAAATCGGCGCTTGATGGCGGTGCCATGGCTGCCGGGGGAGTATCTGACAGACTCACGGCCCCAGACGCGCTGACGGCGGCAAAGGCCGCTCGGGCGTTTTCACCCAGTTCAACTTCACCAGCAGCGGTGGTCACAGCAATGGTGCCTTCGTAGGCCCCGAGAACCATGCCACCATCGTCCAGCAGTTTGACTTCGTAGTGGGTTCCACGAATACCAATGGAGCCCACGGGCGTCTCCAGTTTGTAGCGTGTCGGGTCACCTTTGCCCACAGCGCCACTGATGGTACGTAATCCACCTTTAATCAGGCGCAGGGTCACGATGTCGTCATCGTTGTCTTCGAATTTATATTCTTCGACCAGCCACTCACTGTTTTCCGACAGTGCAAACAGAGCACCATCTTTCATACGGAACTGCGCCTTGGCGTCTGGGCCAGTACTAATGGAATCATTGGTAAAGATCGGCGAGCGACGGTTTAACACACGCTGTTCGCCCTCCGATTGCGCAGCCATCACATCACCGCTGGACAGCAATGTGATGCCGGCATCGGCAAAGGCGGTCACCGTACTGGTGAGGAGTAGGGCGCTGGTGAGCACCTTGTAAATCTGCATCTAATATCCCCTCAGAACCAATGACTGATGCCAGCCCGAACTTCATGGCGCTGGTAATCAAAGAAATTGATGTTGCTGGCATTGTGGGCGTAGCGGTAACTCGCGCTTGCTTCAGTATTGCCGATCCAGTGGCGATAAACTAACGACGCGTTCACAGTCGTGTTCTTTTGTTGGTCACTGCCATCAATAAAGGGAGCATGATACTGGTCGTACTGCATCGACGGGGTCAGAGTCAGTGATTGGGCGTCATTAATGTTCCAGACCGTCGGGAGCTCTAGCGTTGCTGAGTGCTTTGAGAAGACCTTGGCACTATCACTGCCCGGTACTTCACTGGCGAGGCTAAAGCGATAGGTCTGTGAGGTGGCTCCTTTGGCCATGGTCGCACCGCTGATAGCGAGGCTGATGCGAGCACGATCAAAGTCACTGTTGTCATAACTTAACCAGTCCAGACGGGTGTCGATGCTGGAAAGGAAGGTCAAGTTCAGTGCTGCCAGATCGGTATAGGTGCCGGTGCCGACTTCTGTACGGACGTACGCCCCATCAATAAAAAGTGGCTTAACCGATAGGCTAACCTGGGTTGGATACTGTTTAGCCGAAGTGGTGTATGCACCACTGAAGGTAATCAAGGACTGATGATGATCTTCGGTGTAGCTGCGGTTCCAGAGGCTGGCCAACAGATTCCAGCGGTCACTGGCCTGGAAGTAAGATTCCAGCGTGATGTCACCAAGTACGCTGTCTTTGGCGCTCAGCGTATCGCCAGCCGGGATATCGAATCCCTGAAACTCAATCGTATCCTCGTCAACACCGTAGTTGTAGTTGCTGTCGTAGCCGAGACCAAGCTCAGCATGGAAGTTCCATCGCTGTGATTTTTCTAACGCATCCAGTGCCTGCAAGTGGGCACGGGCCGTAGCGCTGTGCTGCTCGCTCTCGCTACCGGCGCTGTTAACGACATAATCCCACTGAGCACGTGCTAGCGCATTCTGGCCGGTCTGCAGATAGGCTTCGCCCAACATTAACCGAGCGTAGGTGTTGTCAGGTGAGGTGGCGACAACACGCTCCAGAGTAAAGGTCGCTTCGTTAAAGCGCTGGGAGCGTAATTCGATTTCTCCCAATATTTCATCGAAACAGGGCAGACCTTCGAGTTCGGTCTGAGCGGCATAAATGGCATCCGCGGCGGCATCGCTATCGAGGCTGCTGCAGTCGCTGTTCGCGTAGCTCGGCAAGCTCGCGATGGATATCAGTCCGATGGCGCTTCTGGATAAATATGACGGTGTTTTGCGCGACATTATTGTTGGTCTCTGAACCCTGTAAGATTTGTTGCGTATTGTAACTATCTCGTAACTTTCGTCTGTGAACTGTGCCCACTGGGTAGGCGACCTGGTTCACATACTGACCAGTGAATTGGTTAACATCGGATCTAATGTCTCGAACGTGGACCTTCTCACACTTTAGAAACCGCGAGTCTTTCACTAACGTTCAGTAAATCGGCTCGCGCGTATGGTATCCGATGTTGTGTGTTTTTATGTAACAAAATGTGACAAAGCACTCAGGGTGGCGTACGCAGGCCGTCGGCATGCCCAATTTTCCTTCAATTTTTTGAATTATATTGGAACTCAACGTACGACACCCCCTCAAACCCTTGGTCATCATTGATGACCAATATGATTGCTCCCCCTCTGACGCCGGCCTTGTGCCGGCGTTTTTTTGTCCGTTCAGATAATTCCCTGAGATAAGGCAACGCTTATTGCTTCGCCCAGCACCTCGCAATCGTCAATCCAGCGTGGCTGCCAATCGCCCCTCAGTATTGTCGGTGTTTGAACCCAGCGCCAGCGAAGGCCAGTGATAATACTTTCTAATGCACGGCATGTACCTGTTCCATCGTGTCCTGCACGAATCACCGCAACGACGGGAAGGCCCTGCTTCAGTTCAAGTACCGGATAGTAAATGCGATCAAACCAATCTTTGGTGGCGCCCGCCATGTAGGCCAGGTTTTCTGTGGTGAGTAGTATGACGGCGTCGGCGGCGAGCAGGTCGCTGGCGTCACTTTGCTGAGGGGAGGTGATCGTGACCTCTAATGCTGGTACATCACCAAGGCCTGCTCGTGCACCTTGTTGTAACGCGTTAGCCAGTGCTTTGAGGTTAGGCGATGGCGTATGTGCGACGATTAAAAGATTCATCGAATAGCTTCAGTGGCCGGGTTCGTTTCGGGTTTGTATAGATGGGGCGTGTATCCACGTTAATCAAGGCACTTGCCTGTTTAAACGGGACGTTTGCCCGTGATGCACTTATGTTATCTCAAACCCGTGCCGTTTAGGTTATCTCGGGATTTACGCCGTCCTGCGGCTTGAGGATGAGCACATCCGATTCCAGCGTCTCGATTAAGGATTCCGCGGTATTACCGATCAGTACATCACTGAGCCCGCTTCGACCAGCGCAGCCGATCACTACAAGGTCAGCTTCTAAGTCGCGAGCGCATTCCGGGATTTTGCCTTCCGGCTCACCCTCCAGAATATGGAGGTGGTCATTGGCGATGTTGTATTTTTCGGCGATCGACTGACAAGCGTCGCGATGTTGCTCTTCTACGATGGCTTGCAAGTCGCTGGGAGGGGTGATTTCTGGAACTAGTGCGAGTGTCATCGCCATGAGCGGGTAGGTGTTGATCAGATGCACATCCGTAGTGAAGTGATCGGCCAGGTGTTCAGCGTAGGACAAAATATTGTCATTGAGCCGTTGGTGCCCCTCATCGATACTGGTGGCATCGATGCACGCAAGCACGCGGTTATGGCGCCATGACGTCGCATGCTTGACCAGCATGACCGGGGCCTCGCACTGTTTTACCAGTGACCAGTCTTGATGAGAAAACAATCGTTCCAACAGGCTGTGATGGTGGGTACTACGAATCACCAGGTCAAACGTTGACGCCTGGCTCACGGCGACGACGGCGTCTGTGAGGCGGCGTTGCCAGCGAATCTCAGCGGTAGCGCTGATGCCTTGTTCTTCTGCCTGGCTGACATAGGTGTCCAGCCATCGCTGCCCACTGTCCATCATGGCGTCGCGGATGCCATCCCGGGTCGCATCGTCGAGGTACGAGTCATCACTGCCGTATTGGTCGTAGGTTGAAGACACTAGTGTCATGTCGGCATCAAGTGAGGCCGCCAGCCAGAGGCCGCGCTCGAAGGCAGGCTGAGTAACCTGGTTGCGGTCAAGAACAACGAGAATATGATTGATGTCCAACATGGGGTGCTCCTGCTATGGCGTCAGTATTTTCTCAGCATACGCCCGATGCTGATGTGCGTCTTGCGCCAGATCAGTCTTCATCGGATTCCGATCAAGGCTGGCTGGTAAGGGAGTTCACGCGATCATCACAGTCAGCGGTTGCGCTGAGCCCTGATTGGATGCGGCCTATTGTTGATGCGTTGAATTGCGCAGCAATGACACCAGCGCACGGGTTGCATTGGATTGTGGTCGCTGACGTAATGAGATAATGCCAAGTTCGCGCGTGATCGGATCGCCGGGCCAGGTCAGGCTGGTGAGCTGTTCATCGACCATGCTCTCTGGCAATAGGCTCCAACCAATGCCCACCGAGACCATCATCTTAATGGTTTCCAGATAGTTGGTGGGCATGGGCGCATTGAGGGTGACGCCCTGAGCGTTGAACTGCGCTTCGATCAACTGGAACGTAATGGTGTCAGGCTCAGGCAGAATGGCTGCCTCGTTCGCCAGATCCGCCCAGGTTAAGGGCGCTTTATCGGTAAGCGCATGGTGTGGACGGCAGACGCAATGCATGACGTCGTTCCACAGGGTTTCAGTTTCGATGTCCTGTTGATCTGGCGTGTTGCTCTGATACCCAGGGGCTAGCGTGGTCAGTGCCAGATCAACCTGTCGTTGGCGGACGGCCTGGTACGCCTTTTCCGATCCCATAAATTCAAGCTTCAGATGTACGCTCGGGTATTGCTCGACAAACTGCCGCAAAATGGGTGGCAGCCTGTGTAGGCCAATATGGTGGCTGGTGGCCACGGTGAGTGTGCCGGAAATGTCGTTGCCTAAGTTTTCCAGTTGTTGAGCCGTGTCATCAATGAGCTCCAGTATGTTGCGCGCTCGTGGCAGCAGTGCATTGCCAGCTTCTGTCAGACTGACGGTGCGGTTATGGCGTTCGAACAAGGCCACACCAAGAAGTTGCTCAAGCTGCTGTATGCGCTTGCTCACTGCAGACTGGGTTAGGTGCAGGTGGTCGGCGGCTGCTGAGAAAGAATTGTGTCCGGCAACGGCGAGAAAAGCCTTCAATGATTGCGTGTCCATCAGTTACCTCGCTACGGGACTCTGGCCCAGTGTATTCCTATTGGGAATTCAAACTAGAAAAAATATGAATTTCTGTTGTTTATCAGCTCGGGTATGATTCTTCAAGTGATTAGTGCGAGAGCAACTGCGTAAGCAGCGACTGGAGCACCTGAAAAACATAAGCTGAACATAAGAACAGGAGCGCAGGCATGGCCGGCAAAACTCTGTATGACAAGCTCTGGGACCAGCACGTGGTGAAAACCCGTGAAGATGGTACCGCCCTGATTTATATCGACCGCCAGTTACTGCATGAAGTGACCTCGCCACAGGCGTTCGAAGGACTGCGTATCGCTGGCCGTAAACCATGGCGTCTGGACGCCAACCTGGCGACCCCGGACCACAACGTACCAACGACCTCTACCGAGCGCGAATCCGGTATCGATGGTATTCAGGATCCGGTATCCCGTATTCAGGTGAAAACCCTGGACGACAACTGTGATCACTTTGGTATCAACGAATTCAAGATGGCCGACAAGCGTCAGGGCATCGTACACGTGGTTGGCCCAGAGCAGGGCGCAACGCTGCCGGGTATGACCGTGGTATGTGGTGACTCTCACACAGCAACTCATGGTGCGTTTGCTGCACTGGCACACGGTATCGGTACCTCTGAGGTTGAGCACGTACTGGCGACTCAGTGCTTGATTCAGCGCAAGATGAAAAACCTGCTGATCAAGGTCGACGGTGAACTGGGCAAAGGCATTACCGGTAAAGACGTGGTTCTGCATGTCATTGGTGTGATTGGTACCGCGGGTGGTAACGGTTGTGCCATGGAATTCGGTGGTTCTGCTATCCGCTCTATGAGCATGGAAGGCCGTATGACCATGTGTAACATGGCGATCGAAGCGGGTGCCCGTGTGGGTATGGTGGCGTTCGATGAGATCACTGCTGACTACGTAGAAGGTCGCCCATTCGCGCCGAAAGCCGATCAGTGGGAACAGGCCGTTGCTGCATGGTCTGACCTCAAGTCTGATGACGATGCTGAATTTGACAAAGTCGTTGAGATCCGCGCCGAAGACATCAAGCCTCAGGTGACCTGGGGTACGTCTCCTGAGATGGTGACCACCGTTGACGGTACGGTTCCTACTCTGGACGATGCCGCTGATGATGTTGAGCGTTCTGGCTTCCAGCGTGCTTACGAGTATATGGGGCTGACTGCGGGTCAGAAGATCACAGATATTAAGCTGGATCGCGTATTTATTGGTTCATGCACCAACTCCCGTATCGAAGACCTGCGCGCCGCCGCTGAAGTAGCGAAAGGCCGTAAAGTTGCTGAGAGCCTGATTCAGGCCTTAGTCGTACCGGGTTCTGGTCTTGTGAAAGAGCAGGCAGAGAAAGAAGGTCTGGATAAGATTTTCGTTGAAGCCGGTTTCGAGTGGCGTGAGCCAGGTTGCTCTATGTGTCTGGCGATGAACGCTGACAAGCTGGGCAACGGTGAGCACTGTGCGTCTACCTCTAACCGTAACTTCGAAGGTCGTCAGGGCTACGGTGG
>Ga0255776_10000813_pt1 | contig 35560 bp, 37 predicted proteins | sample 071ome_19_FD_179974 | JGI IMG/M metagenome (GOLD analysis project Ga0255776, IMG submission 179974) | Coastal salt marsh microbial communities from the Groves Creek Marsh, Skidaway Island, Georgia - 071413AT metaG (version 2) | ecosystem: Environmental > Aquatic > Marine > Intertidal zone >... | reverse complement strand
TGCCTGCACCGACGGCGATTGGCAGGCGCTGGAGCCCGCCTTCACCGCCTGGCTGGACCCGGAGAATTTCGATGAGCACGGCAACCAGCGCCGCAGCCTCGGCGTGCTGACGCGCCCTGTGTTGGTGGCCCTTGACCCGGAGCAGACGAGCGGCTGATCTAGCCTTCTGGGGGGAGAGTTCATGTCAGACAAGAAAACCGAAGAACCCGACTACAAGGTCACGGCCGGGCGGCCCGACACCTCGACGCGTTCGGGCCAGCTCAAGATGCGCTACCCGACCATCGCCGATTTGCGCGCGCGGGCCGAGCGGCGGGTGCCGCGCTTCGCCTTCGACTATGTGGACGGTGCGGCGGGCGCGGACGAACCCAACCGCAAGGGCAATGCTTCGTCGCTGGACGGCATCCAGATCCTGCCGCGCTACGGGGTCGAGAACTACGCCGCCGACACCTCGGTCGAGATCTTCGGCAAGCGCTATGCCGGGCCGTTCGCCATCGCCCCCATGGGCCTGCCGGGACTCGTGCTGCCGGGCGGCGAGGAAATCTTCGCCCGCGCCGCGGCGGCGAACCGGATTCCCTTCGCCGTCGGCAGTTCCGCGCTGGCGACCGTCGAACGCGTGGCCGAACTGGCCGAGGGCTATGCCTGGTTCCAGATTTACCGGGTGCCGCGCGACGACCTCGCCACGAACTTCGACTGGATTGCCCGGGCGGCGGCGGCGGAGGTGGCGGCGCTGGTCGTTACCATCGACGTGCCCGCGCGCACCAAGCGGCCGCGCGAACTGCGCAACAGGCTGGTGCTGCCCTACCGCATCGGCCCCAACACCATCATGGATGTGGCGACCCGCCCCGCCTGGCTGCAGGCCTATTTTCGGCACGGGCAGGACATGTTCGCCAACTTCAAAAAGTATGCGGGCGACAACCCGACTCCCAACGAGGTGGCGGACTTCGCCCGGCGCGAGGGCGGCGGCTCCTTCACCTGGGACGAGATCGCCCGCTTCCGCGATGCGTGGAAGGGCCCGCTGATTATCAAGGGTATCCTGCATCCCGGCGACGCCGAAAAATCCATCGCGCTCGGGGCCGACGGGCTCGTGGTTTCGAACCACGGCGGCCGCCAGCTGGAGGCCGCGCCGCCGTCGGTTGATATGCTGCCGGCCATCGTCTCCGCCGTGGGCGACAGGGCCGAGGTGCTGTTCGACGGCGGCATCCGCTCCGGCGTGGACCTGATGCGCACCGCCGCGCTGGGCGCGCGCTTCAACCTGATCGGCCGGGGCTTCATGTACGGGCTTGCCGCGCTGGGCGAGGAGGGGCCGGGCTTTGTCGCCGACTTTTTCATCGAGGAACTGCGCGAGGCGCTCCGCCAGGCGGGCGTGCGCAACCTCGCCGAGACGCGTGATCTGGATATCCGCCATCCGACGGCTTGGGAGTTGTAGGGCTTCGAATGAGCCCTCATCCTGAGTGTGTGTCGCCTCACACGCGCTGGTCGATCCACACTCGCTCGTCGCCCCTGCGAAGGCAGGGGCCCATTGACTCAGGCGGTCGCCCGGTCAGGCTTTGGCGATAATGGACTCCCGCCTTCGCGGGAGTGACGAGTCTTGGGGTGTCAGGCGGTGCGCGACCTCAATCCGCGTCGCGTTCGAAGGGACGCACATAGGCGTCCACCCCATCGATGCGGGCCTGTTTCTCACTGTCCGGCAGGAAGGACGCCGCGAAGGAGTTCTTCGCCAGCGTCACGATCTCGCCGGGCGTCAGGCCGACGGCCTTCGCGACGGCGGAATAGTTGTCGTTGATGTAGCCGCCGAAATAGGACGGGTCGTCGGAATTCACCGTCACCAGCAGCCCGGCTTCCATCGCGCGCTTCACCGGGTGGTTCTCCAGCCGCGCGATGCCCTTCAGGCGCAAATTCGACAACGGGCACATGGTCAGCGGCACCTTCTCGCGGGCCAGCCGTGCCGTCAGCGCCGGGTCGTCCAGCGCGTGGTTGCCATGGTCCACCCTTGAGACCTTCAGGGTATCGAGCGCCGTGGCGACATATTCCGCCGGGCCTTCCTCCCCCGCATGGGCGACAGCCACGAAGCCTTCCTTGCGCGCTTCGGCATAGACCCGGGCGAAGTTCTCCGGCGGGTTGCCCGCCTCGCCGGAATCCAGCCCCACCGCGAAAATTCGGTCCTTGTGGCGGCAGGCGCATTCCAGCGCGGCGAAGGCCTGGTCTTCCGGCAGGTGGCGCAGGAAGCACATGATCAGCTTCGAGGTGATGCCCAGTTCCCGCGCGCCGTCATCCAGTGCGCCGGTGATGCCGTCCAGTACCGTCTCGAACGATACGCCCCGGTCGGTGTGGGCCTGGGGATCGAAGAAAATCTCCACATGGGTGACGCCCTGTTCGGCCATCCGGTCGAGATAGGCGCGGGTCAGGTCGCGGAAGTCGCGCTCCGTCACCAGCACCGACATGCCCGCGTAGTAGAGGTCGAGGAAATCCTGCAGCCCGTCGAACTCATAGGCCGCGTGAATCTCCTCCACATTCGCATAGGGCAGTTCGATGCCGTTACGCTGCGCCAGCGCCAGCATCATCTCGGGCTCCAGCGTGCCCTCGATATGCAGGTGCAGCTCGGCCTTGGGCAGCTTGTCGATCAGGGTGTCGATGGTGTCGGGCACGGCGCGTCTCCGGCGGAGCGTCAGGTCACGATCGTGTGAAGCCGGTTGGCGCAAGCCTGACCTCCCTTATCTGCTAATATACGGGAATTACACGCTTCCTGTGCAAACCCGACCGTATTTTGAGGGGCCGACATGAGCACACATATTCTGACCCGCAGGTCCGTTCTGGCGACCGGCGCGGCTGCGCTGGCGACTGGCGCATCCGGGTTGCTGGTGCCCGCTCAGGCAAAAGGCCTCGCGCCGACCACGACCATGCGCGGCGGCGCTAACAACTACCGGCCTGGTGCGCCGATCGTGGAGCGCATTGGCGGCGGCGGGTTCTGGATGACCGGCACCGTGCGCCGCGCGGGCGACGGCGCGCCGCTTCCGGGCCAGCGCATCCAGATCTGGGCGCACACGACCGAGGGACGCGAGCGCGATCCGCACAGTCACGGCGCGACCCTGACCGACTCCAATGGCGAGTTTCGACTGGAAATGCCGCAGATAATCCCGGTTTTCGGACAGCCCCACGGCCACCTCGCCTATGACAGCGGGGATTTCCAGACTGTGTTCCTGCGCCCGGTGATGGACAGCGCCCAGGACATCAGCCTCCGCGCGGACTTCGTTCTCCAGCCCGCCTGACCCCCATGGACGGCAAGGCGACGCGCTGGATACCTCCGCCGATCATATGGGCGGTGATCCTGATCGCCGCCACCGTGCCTATCGGTGCTGCGGCATTCAGCCCCTATCTCGCCTGGCGGGGACCCATTTACATCGTCGCCGGGTTCGCCGGGGTTCTGGCGATGACGCTGCTGCTGTTCCAGCCGCTGCTGGCCGGTGGTTATATCCCCGATGTGTCCACCCGCATCCGGCGGCGCGCACACCGCGCGGTCGGCGTGACGCTCGTCCTGGCGGTCGTGGTGCATGTCGTCGGGTTGTGGATCACCAGCCCGCCGGATGCTATCGATGCGCTACTGTTCCGCGCGCCGACGCTGTTCTCTGCCTGGGGCACCATCGCCATGTGGACGCTCTTCGGAGCGGCATTGCTGGCGCTCCTGCTCAAGCGCCTTGGGCTGCGCTGGTGGATCTGGCGCCTGGCGCACACCTCGCTGGCTGCCGTGACCGTCGTCGGCAGCGTGATCCACGCGCTGCTGATCGAGGGGACAATGGAGCCCGTCACGAAAGCGCTACTCTGCGCCGCAGTCCTTGCGGCCACCGTGAAGGTCCTGTTCGACCTGCGGGTCTGGACAACCGAGACGCGCCGGAAGGTGAGGGGCTAGCCGCCTAACGCCGCGGGCCGCTCGGTCCCGGGCGGTTTCCGGCACGCTTCATCATCGCCTTATGGACCGCTTCCATGCCCCGGTCGGCCATGTCCGACACCTCGCCGGCGTGGGTCTGAAGCGCCGCGACGACCTCGGGGTCGTCGGAGGTCTGGACCACCACGATCCCCTTGTCCGTCAGCTCGATCTCGGTCGCGATCCGGTCCCGGCGCTCGAACAGGATGTCCAGTGTCGGGCTCTGGATGAAGACCTGCGGGTCACGGCCAGCCTCGACACGCCCGATCATGCCGGTCACATGGCCGCCAGCACCGCCATGATTTCCTCGTCCTCGGAGAAGGTGATGGTGCGGATGCCGTTGGGCAGGTTCGTGACCTCGCGGGAAATCTTCGGGTAGTTGCGGAACATCGTCGCCAGTTCGGCGCTCTCTTCGGGCGTCGCGTCGAGGCCGCGCAGGCCCGGCATGTTCACCTCGTCATGGCCGGTGCCGTCGGCACCGTGGTGACCCATCCCGCCGCCCGGTCCGTGATGTCCACGCGGGCCATGGCCCGGCTGCTGAGCGGAAACAGGCAGCGCGAGGACGCTTGTAAACACCAGCAGTGCGAAGGTGCGCAAAACCTTGCGACGTATAGGAATTGAAGCTGACACGGGAAGGGTCCTGCCAAAATTGGTCGTGGTCACTAATTACACAAAAAGTATGGGAAATACCAATGAGCCCCGACAAGAGCGCGGTTGATCACGTGGTCCAAGCGGCGCTAAGAACGGGTCGAAAGACGCTTCAATCCGGAAACCGCGTTGAAAACCTTCGCAAAAACCATCTCCGTCGCGCCGATGATGGACTGGACGGACCGCCATGAGCGGGCCTTCCTGCGCACCGTCAGCCGTCATGTGCGCCTGTACACGGAGATGGTGACGACGGGCGCGATCATTCATGGGCCGCGCGACCGGCTGCTCGCCTTCGGTCCGGCCGAACATCCCGTAGCGCTGCAGCTCGGTGGCTCGGACCCTCGGGCGCTGGCGGAATGCGCAAAGATCGGCGCGGACCTCGGTTACGACGAGATCAACCTCAACTGCGGCTGCCCGTCCGACCGGGTGCAGTCGGGCCGCTTCGGCGCCTGCCTGATGGCAGAGCCTGAGCTCGTGGCCGAATGCGTCGCCGCCATGCGCAATGCCGTCGGTGTGCCGGTGACGGTGAAGCACCGCATCGCCATCGACGAGATGCCCGAATGGGACACGCTGACCGGTTTTGTCGGTACGGTGGCGGCGGCAGGGTGCGAACACTTCATTGTGCACGCCCGCAAGGCGTGGCTCGACGGGCTGAGCCCGCGTGAAAACCGTGAAGTGCCGCCGCTCCACCATGACATGGTCCATCGCCTGAAGGCCGAACGTCCGGAGCTGGAGATCGCGATCAATGGCGGGATCGTGACGCTGGACGAAACGGCGGTGCATCTGCGCCATGTGGATGGCGTGATGATCGGCCGCGCGGCCTATCAGGACCCCTATATGCTCGCACCGCTGGACCGCATGTTCTTCGATGCGAGCGCACCGGAGAAGTCCCGCCATGAGATCGTCGAGGCGTACCTGCCCTATATCGAGCGTGAGGTCGCGGGAGGCGCGCCGCTGATCGCCATGACGCGCCACGTCCTCGGCCTGTTCAATGGCGTGAAGGGCGCGCGCGCCTGGCGGCGTTACCTGTCAGAAAACGCGCCGGGCTTTGCCGGAACGCCGGGTGAAGCAGTGTCGCTGGTGAGCGCTGCAGCCGCGCTGGCCGAGGACACGACAAAGGCCGAAGCCGCCTAGAAAATCAGCAATAGGCGTTTGTCCGCAACGACCTGCACTTCTCTGGCTGGTCTTGGGGCCACGGGTGTCTGTACCTCTCGCTCGTCATTCCTGCGAAGGCAGGAATCCATTAACGCCGATGTTTGCCTGGGCAACTGCCTGAGTTAATGGACCCCTGCCTTCGCAGGGGTGACGAATCTTGTTTTCAAAGTGTCACACATACCCGCCCACAAGCGTGATCTCCTCGCCCCCCATGCCACCCTTGAAGCGGGCGACCCCGGGAGCATCATCGTTGATCCCGCCGAGATCAAACCACAGCTTGCCGTCGGCCTTTAGAAGTTCGACCGCCTGCCACAGCAGCAGGTGCGTCGCACGCAGGTCGCGGCCGTCCTCACCGGTCCAGCCCACCAGATAGGTCGCCGCGCTGCCATGGGTCGCCAGCAGGATACCCGCGACCGGCGTTCCGTCCCGCTCGGCGACGAGCAGGCGCAGGCCTGCCGTCTCGTTCGCATGTTTGCGCAGCGCTTCGAGCAGCCCTCCTGACGCGCCCCGGTAGCCGCCGAGTTCCATGTGTTCCGTGTGTCGTTCGGTCAGCCAGGCGAGGCGCTCGCAGTCTGCATCGTCGATCACCGTCAGCCCGTTGCGCTCGCCCTGCACCAGCGCGTTGCGCCAGTTCTGGTGCTGGCCCGCCCGCAGGTCCTCCAGGGATTGCGACAGGTCGAGCCAGATCGTCCGGTAGCCGTCCGCGATACGCTTGAACCCCGCATCGGCCATCTGCGTGCGGTTCCCGGGCGTATCGGTGAGTTCGGGATGAAACGTGACCGGCCGTCCGTTGCGCAGCCGGTAGCGTTTGCGCAGAAGTTCGAGAGCCAGTTTCTGCATTTCGCCTGGAATCTCGTCGTGGACCCAGACCGGCCCGCGATAGATGGTCTGACTGCCGGGTGCGCCGAACACAGGCTTGCCGTGAGCGACGATCATCCCGATGGGTTTGTTGTCGAAGCGGATCAGGCCGAAATCCGCCTTCATCCCCTGAAGTTCGTGGACCGCCAGCGCGTAGGTCGAGGTCTGGGTCAGGCTGGGGCGTTTGCAGGCGGCCAGCATGCCGTCCCACTGGGTCCGGTTGTGGCGGTTCCATGTGATCCGGAACGGGTTCAGGTCAGACATTCGCTCAGTCGCCGGCCAGCGCGGCAAACACAGTGTGCAGGTCTCCGCCATGGGTATCCAGCAACGCGCGGGCGTCGTCCGCGTTCTGACCCGTGGCCACGAGGATGGCCGGTTTGACGGCATACCCCGTTGCGTCGAGAGCGTTGCGGGCCGTCTCGGCATCGCAGTCAGCACCGGCGGCGACGATGCGCACCGCACGCTCGCGCAGCTTGGCGTTGGTGGGCGTCACATCCACCATCATGCCGCGATAGACCCGGCCCAGCCGGATCATGGTCAGGGTTGAGAACAGGTTCAGCGCCACCTTCTGGGTGGTGCCGGCGGTCATGCGGGTGGAACCGCCGACCGGCTCGGGGCCGGATTCGATCAGCACGGCGTGTTCGGCGATATCCAGCAGCGGTGCGCCGGGATTGTTGGCGATGGCGAGGGTCATGGCACCGGCTGCGCGCGCGGCCTCGCAGGCGGCGATGGCATAGGGTGTGGTGCCGCTGGCCGACAGCGAGACGCACACATCGCCCTTGCCGAGGTTGAGAGCGGCTGCGTCTTTGCGCGCCTGTTCCGTGTTGTCCTCCGCACCCTCGGCGGTGCGGGTGAGCGCCGACGGGCCGCCCGCGATGAGGTAGGCGAGGCGGTCTTCGGGCCAGCCGAAGGTCGGAACCAGCTCCACCCCGTCCTGCACGCCCAGCCGGATGGAGGTACCGGCACCCGCATAGACGATCCGTCCGGCAGGATCGGCACGCAAACGGTCCGCCGCCGACTCGGCGGCTCCGGACAGTGCCGGGATCGCCGCACGGACCGCGCCGAGGCCGCGTTCCTGCGCGTCGAGGATCGCGGAAAGCACGTCCGGACCCTGCCGGGTCTCCAGGTCACGGTAAATATCGGCGAATTCTTCGGTTTTGCGCATGGTCCCGATTGCCTGCGAACACTCGATTTCCCATAACACACCCGCCCGCGCCGTCATGCCCGCGAAACTGGCGTGAGGCGTGGAACAACAGCAATGCGTGAACGTGTGTAGGATAGCCGTTCGGCTGCGATGCGAAACCCGGGGACCATGAGCGACCACCTTTACTGCTGTGTGGACGGCGGCGCGAGCAACACGCGCGTGGCCCTGTATGACGCCGGCGGGCGGCGGCTTGGACTGACCGTCGGCGGCCCGGCGAGCCTGACGGTGCGCGGGCCGAAAGCCTGGGATGTGATTCTGGGGGCGCTGGAACATCTGGCGCATGCCGTGTCCCTGGACGGGGACTATATGGCGCGGACCGAGTGCGGGATCGGGCTGGCTGGCGCCAACAATGCCGAGGCGCGCCGGATGTTCCTGGAAGCCGCGCCGGGCCTGCGCGGACTTCGGGTCGCGACCGACGCCTACATCGCCGCGCTGGGAGCCCATCTGGGGGCTCCGGGGGCCGTGGTGATCATCGGGACCGGCAGCGTCGGGTACCGGATCGAGGCGGCGGGCCGTTGCCGTCTGGTCGGCGGCTGGGGCTTCGTGATCGGCGACGAGGGTAGCGGGGCCTGGATCGGCCGCACGGCCGTGGCCCAGACGGTCCGTGTGCTGGACCTGCGCAGCCATGCGCGCGCATCGGAACTGCACCGCGCGATCGCGGAGCGCTGCGGCAAGACGCGTGAGGACATGCTGGGCTGGCTGTGGGGGGCGGAGCCCGCGAAGTTCGCGGAACTGGCTCCGCTGGTGATCGAATGCGCCGGGCGCGGCGACACTGCGGCGCTTGCCATCGTCACGGAAGCCGGGCGGGAGATCGACGCGCTGGCTGAGGCGCTCGACCCGGCGCGCCGCGTGCCGCTTGCACTTGTGGGCGGGCTGACGGAACCTCTGGACCCGTTCCTGCCCGACCGGCTGCGGTCGTGGGTGCGGGAACCCCATGAAGACCCCATCATCGGCGCGCTGATGCTGGCCCAGGGACGTGCACCGGAGGAAACCATCGTATGGCAGAACCGATAAGCGAACAGAGCCTGGTCGGCCGCATCCTCACGCCGAAGGGCTGGGTGTCGGGGCAGCTGGTGCATGACACCCATGTCCGTGCCATCGAGGCGGGCGCGGTGGCCAGGGGTGCGCCGCGCATCATTCCCGGATTTGTCGATCTGCATGTGCCCGGCGGCGGTGGGGCGGATGTGATGCAGGGGGCCGATGCCGTGCGCACCGCCGCGCGGCTGCATGCCCGGCACGGGACGACATCCTTCCTGCCCGCGACGGTCACCGCGCCGCAGGACGTCCTGTCCGCGTCCTTCACCGGGATCGGTGCGGTCCAGGGGTCGCGCGAGCCGGGTGAGGCCCGTGTTCTTGGTGCCCATATGGAGGGGCCCTACATCAATCCGGGACGTCTGGGCGCACAGCCGCCCCATGCGCGCGTGCCGGACACGGAATTCGTCGATGCCGTCTGCGCGGGCGGGATCGTCAAGCTGGTGACCATCGCACCCGAGTTGGAAGGCGCGATGGACGCCATTCGGCGCTTCGCGGCGGCGGGGATCGCCGTGCAGATCGGACATACGGAGGCGGACTACGACACGGTGCGCGAGGCACTGGCGGCCGGTGCGCGCGGGTTCACGCACCTCTACAACGCCATGTCGCCATTGCATCATCGCGCACCGGGCACGGTCGGCGCGGCGCTGGCTCTGGTTGAATATGCCGCGATCATTCCCGACGGGATTCATGTCGCGGACGGGGCTGTCCGCGCGGCCCTGCGGGCCATCCCGAAGCTCTTCGCGGTGACGGACGCAACGGCGGCCGCCGGAATGCCGGACGGACCGTACCCGCTGGGCGGCCACACGGTGACCAAATGCGGCGACAGTGTGTTTCTCGGCACGGACGGGAACGAGGAAGTGCTGGCGGGAAGCGCGCTCACGATGGACCGGGCCTTTGCGCGCCTGCTGGCGTTGGGGCTGGATATCGAGGATGTCAGCCGACGGCTGTCCACCTACCCGGCGGATTTCATCGGCCGCTGGGACCGGGGCCGGATTGCGTCCGACACCTGGGCCGACCTCGTGATTCTCGACGACAACGATGCCATTGCGAAGGTGATCGTCGAGGGCGAGGACATCGCACGCGCGGACTAGAGCCAGGCGTTGAGAATGGTCGTTGCGGGTGTTCCCGTATCGATCTTTTCCCGCAGATCCGTCCGGCCGAACAGCGTGTCGATGGCGCCGCCGGGCCGACCGTCCGCACCGGGCAGCCACGCGAAGTCGGGGTGGTGGCTATGTAGCCATTCGAGCAGATGGACGCCGAGCGCCAGCGGATAGCGACGCTGTCGGCCGCGCGGCCAGATCACAACCCCTGGTACGGGCTCGCCGTCCCGGGGCGGGCGCATGCCGGTCAGCGTGACCGGCCGCGCCGCGAACCCCGTGTTCCAGCCATTGATCGCGTCCGCGAGCGTCGCTGCGTCGAGACCGGGCGCCGATACACTGCGGAAGGAGAGCGAACTGCCGCGCCCCTCGCTGATATTGGTGGCCTCCAGCAGCACCAGCCCGGCATAGGCAGCCACGGCGTCCGGGTGCGAAAGGGCCGGTGAGGGCGGGGTCCAGCCGAATTCGCTGCCCAGCACGATATCGGCGGGATAGATCAGGTAGGGCGCTTCGCCCACCGCGGGGGCGACATGGCGCGACAGAAGCTCCGCCACGGTGTGGCCGTGGACGAAGGGCACGTCGAAATAGGCCAGGAAGGAGCGCAGCGCCGGGTCGGGGCAGGGTCCTTCCGCGCCGGGTCCCAGCGGGTTGGCGCGATCGCACAGCATCACCTCGATGTGGCGCTCCAGTGCTGTCCGTGCCGCACGTGCCGCGGTGGCCGCATAGGTGTAACAGCGCACGCCGACATCGCGCAGGTCGATCACCAGCGTATCTATCCCGTCGAAGGCACCGGAGTCATGTTCACCCGCGCCATAGAGGCTGCTGACGGCAAGACCGGTCAACGGATCGGTCCCGTGGTTCACAGATTCGCCGGCATGTGCGCCCAGCGCGATCCCGTGTTCCGGCGAGTACAGCCGCAGGTCGCCCCCACCGGCATCCGACAGGCAGCGGTTCAGGGCCAGGCTTGCGGGGGTACCGTTCGCGGTCGTGCTGGCATGGTTGGCGAGCAGGCCGACCTGGCGTTCGGCCAGGCGGGTTATCGTGCCGGTGTCGGCGATCAGACGGTCGAGGCCCGATAGCGCGCGGCGGGTTGTCTGGTTGTTCGCTGTGGGGCTGCCCATGGCCGCCACACTAACGCCGGGGCGCGGCGTCACGGAAGCCGGGATCACCGCGTTCGTGCCGTAATCAGGCCACGCGGTCGAGGAATGCGCCGCTGCTGCGGAAGCCCTTGTTTTCCTTTGCCGCGCGGTCCGCCGGGAGGCGTCGCACGACATCGCCGGTCCGGGGGTCGAGAATCTCGACGACGACATCTTCGTGGTCGTAGTCGTAGCTCAGCCGCGCCTGGAAGATGCGGCCTTCCGCCTCAATGCCACGCACCGCGCGCACCGGTTCAGATTCCGGCGATGTGGCGGGTCGCTCGCGTGCCTCGTCGCCCGATATACCGGCCGGCGTATTCCGGGACGGTCGCGCGGGCGGCTCCCGGTTGATCGTTATGCGCTCGATGCCTTCCATGGCGCGCTCCTGAGTTTCTCTCGGCCCATCGGCGGAATGAGACCGCCGGTGGGGATGCACGCATTCCTTGCATGCCCGGAAATAGAAATGGCGCTGATCGCGCGGCGGCGCAATAGGGATCGGTTTCAGTTTTAGTTTTTGGAATCTCTGGAAAAAGTACGTCGAAAATCGACGCAATTTTTTCGCCCGCCTAGCTGATCGCGACCAGCTTCGGACGGCGCTCAATAGCGTTCAGAACCTCGAGCAGGCTCTGGCTCTGCTTCAGCTTCTGGGGGCCGCGCGAGACGATGTAGCGGTCCGGGCGATTGCCGCGGGCCGGATATTTCTCGATGGAGTAGAGCGGATGTTCGGCAGCATGCCGGAAGACGGAGAACACGGCCCGGTCCTTCAGCATGTCGATGGCGTAGTCACGCCATTCTCCGGCCGCGACCCGGCGGCTGTATTCGTTCAGCAAAGTCCGAAGCTCGTTTCGGTCGAACGTGACCTGACCACGTATGCGATTTTGCGGGTTCAGGTGGTATGCGGAACTCATCGGCCGGGCGATCATCCGTTGCTGTTCTGTTACGGAGTGTTCCCCATTTTGGCGGGGCTGTCCAGACGCAGGGGCAGCAGATCAGAATGTCCGCCGGCTGGCCGTTTCATGCGGGTTTTCGACCGGATAGCAGGTCATGGCGGCAATGGATTTGTAGCAGACCTGATTCGGCGGAGGCGGCGGGTCCGCGAGGATCGGCTGGCACCAGGCCCCGCCGCGCAGGGAGTTCAGGAAGGAACAATCGTCGCCCGTGAGGAAGGACATGGCATGGTCCGACACGGTCTTGCCGGAATCGACTGCGGTCACGACGCTGGCGCCACTCATGGCCAGCGAGGCCGGGTCCGCGCAGGCGGCCATGGCGAGGGACGTGAGCAGGAGGAGAGGGGTACGAATGAGCCGGTACATCGTCACGGTGCGTTTTGTGATACACACATCATTCGCCCGTTCGGTTAAGGAATGGTTCGACCCCCGCAGCGATTTCATCAAAAGCCCGTTAAACTGTTGATTTTGCCGCGGCATATAGCGATATAGCGCCGGGGTGTTCGCGCGAAGTCTTTGAAAAGGAAATGTTTTCGTGTCCGACGAATTGTTCCGCGAAGTTGACGAAGAAGTCCGGCAGGATCGCTACCAGGACCTGGTGAAGCGCTATGGCACCTATGTCGTGGGCGCAGTCGTTCTGATCGTCGGCGCGACGATCGCCTTCGTCGTCTGGCGGGACAGCCAGGAAAGCGCGCGCATGGCCGACAGCGAGCGCTTCCTGACGGCTGTGGTCGAGGAACAGACCTCCTCGGAGGCGGCGCTCGACCAGTTGCGCGAAATCGCGAAAGACGGAACGGCGGGCTACCGTTATCTGGCGAGCCTGCGTGAGGCCAGCTTGCTCGCCGAGGCCGGCAAGACCGCGGACGCGGTTGCTGTCTTCGATGCCCTCGCGGCAGATGAGGCATATTCCACGACCTATCGCGACATGGCGAAAATCTTCGCCGTGGCGAACGGCATGGACCTGATGTCGCGCGATGAAGTGCGCAACCGCATGGAGCCGCTGAACACGCCCGAGAACCCGTTCCGATTCACCGCACGCGAATTCCTTGCCGTTGCGGCCATCGGTGTCGGCGATGCCAATGGCGCGCGGGAGATGCTGCGCTCTATCGTCGAGGACCAGGGCACGCCGCTGGCGACCCGTGCCCGCGCGAGTGAGTTTCTCGCTCTCATCGGAAACTGAACACCATGACCCGCCGGAATATCAAAGTGTCTGCAAGAATCTGTCTCGCAGCGGCTGCATTGTTCACGCTTGCCGCATGCGATTCCCTGGATTTCCTGGGCGCGTCCGACGATGCGCCCCTGCCGGGCGAGCGCATTCCGGTGCTGGCGGGTCAGGACAGGCTTCAGCCGTCCGCGCGGGTAGCCGATCTCGACATTCGCTTGCCCCGCCCCCTTGTCAACGTCGAGTGGCCACAGCAGGGCGGATTCGCGAACCACGCGATGCATCACCTGGCCCTGTCCGAAGCGCCGGTCGAAATCTGGTCGCGCAATTTCGGATCGGGCGCCGATGACGACGAGCCGCTCCTGTCGGGCCCTGTCGTGGCGGAAGGCATGGTCTTCACCATGGACACCGACGCGGTGGTGACGGCCAGCCGGGCCGAGGACGGAGCCGTGGTCTGGCAGAGCGATATCGAGCCGCCGGAAGAAGATGACGGCAACTGGGGCGGCGGCGTGGCCTACGATCTGGGCCGTGTCTATGCCGGGACCGGATTCGCGCAAGTCGTGGCGCTGGATGCGAAGACCGGAAACGTGCTGTGGCGCACGCCCGTTTCCGCGCCCATGCGCGCGGCGCCGACCGCCTTCGGCGGGCAGGTCTATGCGATCACCAAGGACAACCAGCTTTTCGCGATCAACGCGGATTCAGGCGAGGTTGTCTGGACCCATACCGGTATCGAGGAAACGGCCGGCCTGCTTGGCTCCGCGAGCCCGGCCGTGGATGGCGACATCGTCATAGTTCCGTATTCGTCGGGCGAGATCTTCGCGCTGCGTGCCGAGAACGGCCGTCAGCTGTGGAGCGATAACCTGGCCGCGATCCGGCGCGCCGATGCCGTCTCCGCGCTCGCAGACATTCGCGGCCGCCCGGTGGTGGACCGGGGCCGCGTCTATGCGATCAGCCATTCCGGCCGCATGGTCGCCATCGACCTGGCCAGTGGGCGGCGCATCTGGGAAACCGAGGTCGGCGGGGTGAACCAGCCCTGGATCGCCGGGCGGTTCCTCTATGTCGTGACCACCGAGGGCGACGTGGTTGCGCTGGTGGCGGACAATGGCCTGGTGAAGTGGGTCTCCTCGCTGGGCCGCTACGAAGACCCCGAGGACCGCACCGATCTGGTCAACTGGCACGGGCCGGTGCTGGCGAGCGACCGGCTGATCGTGACCGGCAGCCATGGGATCGCGGTCGCGATGTCGCCCTACACGGGCGATGTGATCGGACGGATCGAGATGCCGGACGATGTGTCCCTGTCGCCCGCGATCGCGAATGAAACCCTCTATTTCCAGACCGACGACGCGCGGGTCACCGCGTTTCGCTGATCCGGCGGAAGGCCAGACAAGATGATCCCGACCGTCGTCATCGTCGGACGGCCGAATGTCGGCAAATCGACGCTGTTCAACAGGCTGGTCGGCCGGCGCGAGGCGCTGGTCGATGACAGCCCCGGTGTGACCCGGGACCGCCGCGAAGGAGAAGGCCATCTCGCGGACCTGACGTTCCGCGTGGTCGATACGGCGGGGCTTGAAGAAGCCTTCGACGACAGTCTCCCGGCACGTATGCGCCGTCAGACGGAAGCGGCCATCGACGCGGCCGATGTGGTGCTGCTGGTGGTGGACGCGCGCGCGGGCATCACGCCGCTCGACGAGCATTTCGCCCAGTGGCTGCGCAGCCGTAACGCCAATGTCGTGCTGGTCGCCAACAAATGCGAGGGCCGCGCGGGTGAGGCGGGTTACATGGAAGCCTATGCGCTGGGCCTCGGTGAGCCGATCGCGCTGTCCGCCGAACACGGCGAAGGCATCCACCTTCTGTTCGATCCCATCGCCGCCGTCTCGCCGGAGCCGGAAGACGAATTCGGTGAAGACGAAGTCGCGGCTGTGGACGACGAGGACAACCGCCTGCTGCAGCTGGCCATTGTCGGTCGCCCGAATGTCGGCAAGTCCACCCTCGTGAATGCGATTATCGGTCAGGAGCGCCTGCTGACCGGACCGGAAGCCGGGATCACGCGCGACGCCATCTCGGTGGAGTGGGAATACAAGGGCAAGCGGATCGCGCTGGTCGATACCGCGGGCATGCGCCGGCGTGCCCGGGTCGAGGGCAAGCTGGAAAAGCTGTCGGTCGGCAACTCCCTGAACGCGATCCAGTATGCCCATGCGGCCGTGCTGGTGCTCGACGCCGAGCAGATGCTGGAAAAGCAGGACCTGGCGATTGCACGCCACATCATCGACGAAGGCCGGGCCTTCGTGATTGTGGTCAACAAGTGGGATCTGATCTCGGACCATCGCGCCGCGCTCGCCACGTTGCACGACCGGCTGCAGATATCCCTGCCGCAGGGAGCGGGAACGCCCATCGTCACCCTGTCGGCGGCGACGGGGCGCGGGCTGGAAAAGCTGATGCCGGCGGTGCTCAAGGCCTATGAGAACTGGAACCGCCGCGTGCCGACGGCCCAGCTCAACGCCTGGCTGGACGGGATTCTCGCGCATCACCCGCCGCCGCTGGCGGCCAACAAGCGCCCGATCCGGCTGCGCTATGCGACTCAGGCCAAGGCCCGTCCGCCGACGCTTGTTCTGTTCGGCAACCGGCCCGAGGACCTGCCGACGAGCTATCTGCGTTATCTCGAGAACAGCTTCCGCGAGGAGTTCCACCTCGAAGGCACGCCCATTCGCGTGCAGACCCGTAAGGGCGCGAACCCCTACCACAAGAAATAGGCAGCGGTTTCGCTGTCAGCCGAGGTCGATAATTTCGCCGTGCTTCGTCGAGGCGGGTGAAGCCAGTTCCACGAACGCGCCGGTGATGTCTTCCGGTGTCTTCAGGCTCAACGGGTCTTCGCCGGGAAAGGCCGCAGCGCGCATGCCGGTGCGTGTTGCGCCGGGGTTCACCACGTTCACGCGCACGTCGGAGTTCTGGACCTCGGAGGCCCAGACCTTCGCGAGAGTTTCCAGCGCGGCCTTGGTGACGGCATAGGCGCCCCAGAAGGCGCGCGGGTTCCGCGCCGCACCGCTGGATACGAAGATGGCCCGTCCGGCGTCGGACTTGCGCAGCAGCGGGTCGAGTGTGCGGATCAGCCGCCAGTTGGCGTGGACGTTGACGTCGAACACCTCGTGCCAGGGCTTGGCGTCGTAGTGGGTGAGCGGCGTCATCTCGCCCAGCGCGCCCGCATTGGCCACCAGAATATCCAGCTTGCCGAAGCGTTCCAGCAGGACCGGGCCCAGCGTGTCGATGGCCTCGAACTCGCGCAGGTCACAGGGAACCAGCGTGACCTGGCCGCCGGCCGCCGTGATCTCGTCATCCAGTTCTTCCAGCGCGCCCACCGTGCGCGCTAGCGCGACGACATGCGCGCCTTCGGCGGCGAAGCGTTTGGCGATGGCCTTTCCGATGCCGCGCGATGCGCCGGTGACAAGGGCCACGCGGCCCGAAAGTGCGCCTTCACTCATGAGGGGGTATTCTAGTCCGGTCAGGCCAGTTCGGCCAGCAGCGACATCTGGCTGACGTTGTCGCCATCGGTAAAGTCGGTCAGGGCGATCGGGTATTCGCCGCTGAAGCAGGCGTCGCAGTATTGCGGGGCGTCGTTGTCGCGCCCGTGCTCACCCATGGCGCGGTACAGGCCGTCCATGGAGATATAGGCCAGACTGTCCGCACTGATGAGTTTGCGGATTTCCTCGACGTCGTGATTGGAGGCAAGGAGCTCGGAGGCTTCGGGCGTGTCGATGCCGTAGAAGCACGGGCTGCGCGTCGGCGGGCTGGAGATGCGCACATGCACCTCGCTGGCACCGGCGGCGCGAACCATCTCGACGATCTTCTTGGATGTGGTGCCGCGCACGATGCTGTCGTCCACCAGCACGACGCGCTTGCCCTTGAGCTGGCCCCGGTTGGCGTTGTGCTTCAGTCGCACGCCCAGATGGCGGATCTCGTCGGTCGGCTCGATGAAGGTCCGGCCCACATAGTGGTTGCGGATCAGGCCCAGCTCGAACGGGATACCCGCTTCGGCGGCATAGCCGATAGCGGCGGGCACGCCGCTGTCCGGGACCGGGATGACCAGATCGGCCTCGACGCTGCTTTCGCGCGCCAGTTCGGCCCCGATGGCCTTGCGCGCCTCATAGACGTTGGTGCCGTCCACGTCGGAATCGGGCCGGGCGAAATAGATGTACTCGAAGATACACAGGCGCTTGCGGACCGGCGGCGAGGGGTGATGGGAATGCAGCCCGTCCTCGTCGATGACGATCAGCTCGCCCGGCTCGATATCGCGAACGTAGCTGGCGCCGATGATGTCGAGCGCGCAGGTCTCCGACGCCAGAATCCAGGCATCCCCGAGCTGGCCCAGAACCAGCGGGCGCACACCCAGCGGGTCACGTGCGCCGATCAGCTTGCGCCGGGACAGCGCCACCAGTGAATACGCACCATCGATGGCCCGCAGCGCCGCAATGAAGCGGTCGAGCAGGCGGCTTTCGCGGCTGGTCGCGATCAGGTGCTGGATGACCTCAGTGTCCATGGTGGACTGGAAGAGCGAGCCGGTGCGCACCAGTTCGCGGCGCAACTGGCGGGCGTTGGTCAGGTTGCCGTTATGGGCCAGCGCCAGCCCGCCGAAGCTGTAGTCGGCATAGAGCGGCTGCACATTGCGCAGCACCGTCTCACCGGCGGTGGAGTAGCGGTTGTGGCCGATGGCGGAATCGCCCGGCATGGTGCGGATGACTTCACTGTCGCCGAAGATATCGCCGACGAGCCCCATCGCGCGGTGCGGATGGAAACGCTTGCCGTCGTAAGAGACGATGCCGGCGGCTTCCTGCCCGCGATGCTGCAGGGCGTGCAGGCCCAGCGCGGTCAGCGCCGCCGCGTCCTCGGTGCCATAGACGCCGAAGACGCCGCATTCTTCGTGAAACTTGTCCGGGTCGTGCGGGGACAGAAACGGATGGGTGGTCATACCTTGAATCACTGTGCCTTCCGGATCAGGTCTTCGATGCTCTCGCGTTCGCCTTCCTTATACCCTTCCTTGGGCGGAGGCGCAGTGGATTCCGGCGGGCTGGTGAGCCGGTCGAGCGCTTTTTTGGCGGCGCCGATATCGTTGGCCTTCTGCTGGGCGCGTTCCAGCGCCGCGCCGGTCTGGCCGATCAGGTCTTCGGGCAGCAGGTCGCGGACCAGAAGCGCGCCACGCTCGACCGCCGGGCGGGTTCGCGCGCTCTCGACCCAGCCGGGTTTTTCCTCGCGCCAGGCATCACTCATGAACAGATAGGCCAGGCAGACGACGATCCCGGCCGTGACCAGCCCGGCCAGCAGGCCGAGGGACCGGTCGAGCGCGTTCAGCCGCCCTGAGCGCACCCAGCCGCTGAGCATGTGGCTGACCAGGTGAAATACGATCAGCGCCACGATGAACAGCGCGGCCCCGGCGGCGAGGTCGGCGAAGAACTCATTGCTAATATGCTGGCGCGCAATCGGGCTGGCGTGTTCATAGCCGTAAATGGTCACCAGCCCTGCGCCGATCCACGATGCGACGAACAGGCCACCGCGCACGAACCCCGTCACCAGGCCGAACAGCGCGCCCAGAAACAGGATTGCGAGCACGCCGATATCGAATCCGCTGAAGCCGCCGATTTCCATGTTCAGACCCTCGCCACCACGTTGCGCGCTTGCGTAACGTCGAACTGGGCAAACAGGTCCCGCAACTGGTCGATTTCCGTGACATGCAGGCTGCTCGCACCGGCCTTGCCTTTGGACTTGCCCGTGCGGGACGGGATCAGGGCGCGCTCGAAGCCCAGATTGGCGGCTTCGCGCAGGCGCGTGTCGGGCTGGCCCACACCGCGCACCTCGCCGCCGAGACCCACCTCGCCGAAGACGACGGTGCGCGCGGGCAGCGGCTCGTCCATATGGGCGGAAATCAGTGCCGCCGCGACGGCCAGGTCGGCCGCGGGTTCTCCGATACGCAGCCCGCCCGCCACGTTCAGATAGACATCGTGGGAGCCGAGATTGAGCCCGCACCGGGTTTGCAGGACGGCGACGATCATGGACAGGCGTCCGGAATCCCAGCCGACGACCGCGCGCCGCGCCGTGCCCAGCGCGGTGGGGGCGACGAGCGCCTGAATCTCGACCAGCACGGGCCGGGTCCCCTCAATCCCGGCGAAGACCGCCGAGCCGCTGGTGGAATCGCTGTGCCCGGCGAGGAACAATTCGGACGGGTTGGCGACTTCGGCCAGTCCGGCGTCGGTCATCTCGAATACGCCGATCTCGTCCGTGGCGCCGAAGCGGTTCTTCACCGCGCGCAGCAGGCGGAACTGGTTCGCGCGCTCGCCTTCGAAATAGAGGACGGCATCGACCATGTGTTCCAGCACGCGCGGCCCGGCGATGGCGCCTTCCTTGGTGACGTGACCCACGAGGATCAGCACCTGACCGCGCCGCTTGGCGACCCGGATCAGCTCCTGGGCGCAGGTGCGCACCTGGGCGACGGTGCCGGGTGCGGAATCCAGCGTGTCGGCATACATGGTCTGGATGGAATCGATGATCGCCACATCCGCGCCGTTGGCCGTGTCCAGCGCGGCGAGGATGTCGCGGACATTGGTGGCCGCTGCCAGTGAGACCGGCGCATCGGCCAGGCCAAGCCGCGACGCGCGCAGGCGGATCTGGTCCACTGCTTCTTCGCCCGAGATATAGGCGACGGAGCCGCCCGCGCGGGCCAGCGCCGCGGCGGCCTGGAGCAGCAGCGTGGACTTGCCGATGCCCGGGTCGCCGCCGACCAGAAGCGCGGAGCCGGGCACCAGCCCGCCGCCGCACACCCGGTCGAGTTCCTTCAATCCGGTGGTCCGTCGTGCCCGGTCTTCCGGTGCGCCGTCCAGCGAGGTGAACGCCACGGGCTTGCTGCCCGCGCGCGTGACACCCTTGGGCGCCGTGGCCTCGGCGGCTTCCTCGACGATGGAGTTCCATTCGCCGCAGGAATCGCACCGGCCCGTCCACTTGCCGTGGACCGCGCCGCAGGACTGGCAGACGAAACGGTTGGCTGCGCGCGCCATCGACTAGCCCGCGACCCGCAGGCGGATCGGCCCGTCGGAACGCCCATTGATGAATTGGTCGAGCATCTCGTTCCCCGAGTGGTCGAGATCGGCGACCGGCCCGTGCCAGACGATCTGACCCTCGTAGATCATTGCGACATTGTCCGCGATTCGCCGGGCGCTCGCCATGTCATGTGTAATCGACAGCGCGGTGGCCCCCAGTTCGCGCACCGACTTCACGATCAGGTTGTCGATGACGCTGCCCATGATGGGGTCGAGGCCGGTGGTCGGCTCGTCGAAGAACAGGATTTCCGGCTTCGTCGCGATGGCCCGGGCGAGACCGGCGCGTTTCTGCATACCGCCGGACAATTCCGCCGGGGAACGTTCGGCGATGTCGGCGTCGAGGCCGACCTGCGCCATCGCTTCCAGCGCCGCCCGGTGCGCATCCCGGCGGCCCATGCCCTGGGCCTGCATCAGCCCGAAGGCGACGTTTTCCCAGACGGGCAGGCTGTCGAACAGGGCGGCACCCTGAAAGAGCATCCCGAACTTGCGGGTGATGCGCTCACGTTCCGCATGGGACATACCCACCACTTCCTCGCCGTCGATGCGGATGGAGCCGGAATCCGGTTCCATGAGGCCGATGATGTTCTTGATGAGCACCGACTTGCCGGTGCCTGAGCCGCCGATCACCGCCAGCGACTTGCCGCGCTCGACGTCGAGGTCGAGGCCGCGCAGCACCTGTTTGGGGCCGAAGGACTTGCAGAGCCCGCGAACGGCGATTTTCACATCCGGGCCCGGTGCGGTCTCGGTCATGCGGCGAAGAACAGCGCGGTGATGATGAAGTTGAACAGCAGCAGCAGGATCGAGGCAGACACTACGGCGTTGGTGGTCGCCTGGCCGACGCCCTGGGCACCGCCTTTCGAGTTGTAGCCGTGATAGGTGCCCATCAGCGCGACGAGGAATCCGAACACGCCCGCTTTCACGAGACCGGAGACGAAGCCCAGCGTGTCGAGGCTGTCCCAGGTGCTTTTCAGGTAGGTGCTCGGATTGAATCCGAAATCGTAGATCGAGACGATGAACCCGCCCAGCACACCGATCACGTCGGCGACGATCACCAGCAGCGGCAGCATGGTGATGCCCGCGATCAGCCGGGGCGCGACGAGATACTTGTACGGATTGGTGGACAGCGTCGTCAACGCGTCGATCTGCTCAGTCACCCGCATGGTGCCGATCTCGGCGGCCATGGCGGCGCCGATGCGCCCGGCGACCATCAGCCCGGCCAGCACCGGGCCCAGTTCGCGGGTGATGCCCCAGACGACGACGTTGGCGATCGCGGCCTCGCCCGCGAACGCGAACCCGCTGTAGCTCTGCAGCGCCAGGACCATGCCGGTGAAGATGGCGGTCAGGCCGACGACCGGGAGGGAGTAGTAACCGATCTCGATCATCTGGCGGACGATCAGGCGAGGAAAGAAAGGCGGTGTGACGCAGTGATACAGGCCCGCTGCCGCGAATCCGGCGATCCGCCCGATCAGCGCGAACACGGCGATTGTGCCGCGGCCTATGGCGCGTACGAACGTCATCGCCGTGTCACGCCCCCGCGATAGACGCGATGCAGGCGGTTGCCGAAGCGCGCGATCACCTCGTAGCCGATGGTGCCCGCCGAGGCCGCCAGGCTGTCCGGCGTGGCGTGGGGTCCGAGCAGTTCCACTTCCTGACCGGGCACGGCCAGAGCTTCGGGAATGTCGCTGACGTCCAGTGTGATGAGGTCCATCGATACCCGTCCGAACAGGGGAACCCGGTGACCGGCGATGAATGCGTGCATGGTCTCGCCGCTCCGGCTTCCCGCCGCGCGCGGATATCCGTCTGCGTAACCGGCCCCGACCGTCGCGATCCGGGACGGCCGCTCCACGCGATGGGCGGCACCGTATCCAACGGTCATATGGGTGTCAACGGACCGCACCTGGAGGATTTTTGCATATATTTCAACTGTTTGCCGCATCGGATTGCGGGCGCCGATCTGCGGTGCGAGACCGAACAGCGCGGCGCCCGGACGCACCAGATCGAAGTGGTAGTCCGGCCCGAGAAACACGCCCGGGGAGTTGGCCAGACTGGCGCGAACCGGCCCGATCACGCCTTCCAGTCGCGCGCGCAACGCCCGGAAGGCCGCGAGCTGCGCCGCGTTCATCGGATTGTCCGGCGTGTCCGCACAGGCCAGGTGGCTCATTACGGTGGAGATAGAGATGTCGTGCAGGCGCGATGGATCGGCGAACAGGGCTTCCGCCTCGTCCGCGCCGAGGCCGAGCCGGTTCATGCCGGTGTCGAAATGCAGGTAGGCCGACGCGGCCTCGTCGCCATCGCCGCCGCTGTGCCGCCACAGATCGATCTGGTGCAGGCTGTTGAGGGTCGGCGACAGGCTGGCGTCAAGTATCAGGCTGACCGATTCCCGCGACGGCCCGTTGAGCACGATGATTTCCGCCGCCGGGAGGATGTGCCGCAGCGCCAGGCCTTCGCCCACCGTGGCGACGAAGAAGGTCCGGCATCCGGCCGCCGACAGCGTGCGCGCCACGGGTTCCAGGCCCAGCCCGTAGGCGTCGGCCTTGATTGCCGCACCGGCTTCCGCGCCGGGGCTTTTCTGCCGCAGGGTGTCGTAGTTCTCCGCGACCGCGTCGAGATCGACAACGAGCGTTGCGCCGGATCCGTCATGAATTGCGCTATGGTCCGCGCCCAAGGCTCTAGTACCGCTCCTCGGGCAGGTAGGTGTCGGCCTGCAGGTCGGAGAACTGGGTGAAATCGCCGTTGAATTGCAGGGTCACCGTGCCGATGGGGCCATGGCGCTGCTTGGCGATGATGACTTCTGCCTTGTTGCGCGCGGCTTCCAGCAGGTCGTTGAAGCGCTGCTCTCGCTCCAGATAGGTCTCCTGCTTCTCGTTGTCGCGCGGAGTCGGACGCTCGCGTTCGCGGTAGTACTCCTCACGGTAGATGAAGGACACCACGTCGGCGTCCTGTTCAATCGAGCCCGATTCACGCAGGTCGGACAGCTGCGGGCGCTTGTCCTCGCGCTGCTCGACGGCGCGCGAAAGCTGGGAGAGCGCGATCACCGGCACGCTGAGTTCCTTGGCCAGCGCTTTCAGACCGCGGGTGATCTGCGAGACCTCCTGCACGCGGTTGTCCGATCGGCTGTTGGCCGGCGGATTGATGAGCTGCAGGTAGTCCACGATGATGAGGCTGAGACCGTGCTGGCGCTTGAGACGGCGCGAGCGGGTACGGATCTGCGAGATCGTCAGCGCCGGTGTGTCGTCGATGAACAGTTTCAGGCTGTGGAGTGCCTGGGCCACGGCGAAGACGCGGTTGTACTCCTCCTCGCGCACATCGCCGCGGCGGATCGAGTCCGAGCGCACATGCGCCTGCTCGGAAAGGATACGCGTGGCGAGCTGCTCGGCGGACATTTCCAGCGAGAAGAACGCAACGCTTTCGGCCTCCTCGATCTCGGTGCCGTCCGGTCCTTCCACGGTCTTCTTCGATGCCGCGGCGTTATAGGCAATGTTGGTGGCGAACGCCGTTTTGCCCATCGACGGACGCCCGGCGATGATGATCAGGTCGGATTCGTGAAGGCCGCCGAGCATCTTGTCGATGTCCGTGAACCCGGTCGGCACGCCGACCAGTTCGCCGTCGCGCTTGTAGGCGGCTGCCGCCATGTCGATGGCGCCTGTGACCGCGCTCTTGAAGTCGCGGAACCCGGTCTCCGTCGAGCCCTGCTCGGCCAGCTGGAACAGCATCTCCTCGGCCCGTTCGATCTGGCGCGGGGCGGGGGTGTCGATGTCGTATTCGTAGGCGCCGTTCACGACCTGATCGCCGATGTCGATCAGCTCGCGGCGCAGGAAGCAGTCATAGACCTCGCGGCCCAGGTCGAGCGCGTTCTGGATCGTGATGACCGAATTGGCGAGTTCGGCGATGTAGCCCTGGCCGCCGATCTCCTTCAGGTCCTCGTCATTCTTGAAATAGTTCTTCAGCGTGACGGGGTCGGCGATCTGGCCGCGCTCGATCAGATGGGCGCAGGCTTCATAGACACGGCCATGAGCCGGATCGGCGAAATGCTCCGGCAGCAGGAATTCCTGCACCCGCTCGAAGGCGCGGTTGTTCACCAGGATGGCGCCCAGCAGTGCCATCTCCGCCTCGAAGTTGTGCGGCGGCGAGCGGAATCCCGGAAGGTCCTCCTCACCGTGCAGGCGGGTTACATTGGCGCGTTCGTCAGCCATCGGATCGGTTATGTCGCTCGTGGTCATGGCGGGGCACCCTATAGGTGTCAGCGCGGTTACAGTGTAGCGAAGCTGGGGTGAGTCTGGTGGAACATGAGGATAAGCCGTGAGAATTCGTCCCGATTTCCGCTTGCATCCCCGTTTTGCCTGTGCCGGCTGGCCTTGCTAGAAGGCTATAATGTCGAAAATCCGGCGGAAAACCGGGGATAACTGAGGAGAGATGGTATGCGCGCAGCCTGGTACGAGGAATTCGGAGATGCGGACAAGGTGTTCAGGACCGGTGAACACCCGAAACCGGAGGCCGGGGAAGGCCAGGTTCTGGTGCGCGTCCATGCCACGGGAATCAACCCTTTGGACGTTAAGCGCCGCGCCGGCCATCGCGGGCCAATGATGGCCGAACGCATGATCCCCCATTTCGACGGGGCCGGCGTGATCGAGGCAGTGGGCGCGGGCGTCGATGCTGCGCGCGTGGGCGAGCGGGTCTGGCTGTATGAGGCGCATCTGCGCCGCCCGGAAGGCACGGCGGCCGAGTACATCGCCATCGACGCCACACGAGCCAACCTGCTGCCGGAAGGGCAGAGCTTCGCCGAGGGTGCGTGTCTGGGCATCCCCGCGATGACGGCTCACGCCGCCGTCTTCAAGGACGGACCTGTCGAGGGGCAGACCATTCTGGTGACCGGTGCGGCGGGCGCGGTCGGCAACTACGCGGTACAGATGGCGCGCAATGGCGGGGCCATCGTGATCGGCACCGTGAGTTCGGACGAGAAGGCCAAGCGCGCCGCCGCCGACGGCGCGGCCCACTCGATCAACTACAAGACCGAGGACGTGGCCGAACGAGTCAAGGAACTGACCGGGGGAAAGGGCGTCGATCGCGTGGTCGAGGTGGAACTCGGCGGCAACTTCGAGACGACCCTGAAGATCCTGAAAACCGGCGCGGTGATCGCGGCCTACGCCTCAATGGCCCAGCCGGTGACGCCGTTCCCCTTCTATCCGCTGCTAGGGCTGGCACCGAGCCTGCATATCATCGGCTGCTTCACCATGCCTGAAGCCTTCAAGCAGCAGAGCGTGACGGATATCTCGCGCTGGATGGCCGAGGGGCGGCTGACCAGCCGCGTGGCCGCCGAACTCCCGCTGGAGGAGATCGGGGCGGCCCACGCGATGGTGGAGGAGGGGCGTCAGGTTGGCGGCGTCACCGTCACGATCGGCTGACGCCGCCCGGATCGCCTTTTATTTATTCGCGGCCAGCCAGTTGTGCGCCGCATCGGCTTAGCCGTCAGACAACCGCAGCACGGGGTCGGACGACGCCGCTTCGACGATCAGGCTCAAGAATCCGCCCGGGCCGTAGCCGGCCTGGAAGAACAATTGATGGTTTGAGGCGACTGACTGGCCGGATTTGGTTTCCACCACATCCAGCGTCGCACGCAGCACATGGTTTCCGCCGACGAACACGGACTGGCCACCTGAGATGACCCGCACCTCGACGACGACGATGTTGAGGCTTGCTGCGTTTGTGCCCCGGAAGGCCGGCTGCACTTTCGCTTTCAGGGCGTCCTCCATCATCTCGACAATGCGCGCCTGCATGAACGCGCGCGCTTCCGGCGAGCTCACCAGCGCATCGTAGTCGCAACCCTGCTTCTTGTTCTCTGCAGCGGCGACATTGTACTGGTCGCCTGAGCCCCCGGTCTCAGGTTCCGGTTTCTTGCAGCCTTTTGACTCTGCGTAGGCTTCCTCGCCGGCACCCCAGGCGATGGGTGTGTTTGAGGCAACGCTGACATTGATGGTCTGAATGTCGAGTGCTTCGATCTGTTCCGCGGTAAGCGGGTTTTTCGGGCCGGTCGCACATGCGGCAAGCATGCCCGCCAGTAGGATGGACAGGGCCGTGCGTTGCAGGATGCGCGCGTGTGGGGCCGGGTTCGTTCGAAATATTTGCGACATGCTCATAATGTTTCCTCTGGTTTGAATACTTGGCCACCTCGGTGGCCTACTACTTTCGGGAGTGCAAGATTCCGAATTGGCTATAAAAACGGGTGGGTGCGCGCGCCGCTCTCCCATTGCGGGACGTGTCCGACCCCGCGTCTGTCTGTCGAGGACCGGTAAACCGGGACTAGTTCAGGCGGGCGCCACCTGCGATCAGGCGCGCAGGGCGGACTGCACCTGGTTCTCCAGCGCCTGGAGAAAGTTCGACCGGTCGGCCTTCGAGAACGCGGACGGCCCGCGGGTGACCTCTCCCGATGAACGCAAATCCGTCATCAGGTCGCGCGTGGCGAGCGCCATGCCGATCGAGGCCGTATCCAGAATCCGGCCGTTGGGGCGCAGGGCCAGCGCACCGGCCTTGATGCAGCGGTCCGCCAGCGGGATATCCTGGGTGACGACGATGTCGTGCGCGCCGATCCGCTCGGCGATCCAGTCATCGGCCACATCCGCGCCTTCGCCGACGACGGTCTGCGTCACGAGCGGGTGGCCGTGGTAGCCGAACATGCCGCTGTTGGAGACGAGGTGGACCCGGATCTGGTGCCGCTCGGCCACGCGCAGGATTTCGTCCTTCACGGGGCAGGCGTCGGCATCGACGTAGATCTCGGGCCGGCCCGTCATGGGTGGGTGTGCGCTACTCGGCGGCCTTGTTCGATTCCGCGCGGACCGAACGTTCCCAGTCCGTGATGTAGTCGCGGGTCAGTGGCACGGCGTCCTGGTGTTTGGCGATCTGGATCTGGAAGACCATCTGGCCCATGCGCCGGAACGCGATCTCGCAGCCCAGCAGGTAGAACTCCCACATCCGGCAGAAGCGTTCGTCGTACAGCTCCAGCGCCTTCTCGCGCTGGGCCATGAACCGGTCGTACCAGAGGTGCAGCGTGTCGGCGTAGTGCAGGCGCAGAATCTCTATGTCGGTGACCCACAGGCCCGCCTTTTCTATGGCGGACAGCGTTTCAGACAGCGCGGGCGTGTAGCCGCCCGGGAAGATGTACTTGCGCAGCCAGGGGTTGGTGGTACCCGGTGTATCCATGCGGCCGATGGAGTGCAGCAGAAAGACGCCGTCGTCCTTCAGCAGGGTGCGCGCCTTGCGGAAATATTCCAGGAAGTGGCCCGCGCCGACATGCTCGAACATGCCGACCGAGACGATGCGGTCATAGGTATCTGCCTCGTCGCGATAGTCCTGGAGCTTGAAGCGCACCCGGTCGGACAGGCCGGCCTCGGCGGCGCGCCGCTGGCTGACCTTGTGCTGCTCGGTGGAAAGCGTCACGCCGGTCACGTCGGCGCCGGACACCTTCGACAGGTAGAGCCCCATGCCGCCCCAGCCCGACCCGATGTCGAGGACTTTCAGTCCCGGCTCATTCAGCAGCAGCTTGGCCGCGATGTGGCGCTTCTTGTCTTCCTGGGCGCGTTCCAGATCTTTGTGCGGGCCGTCGAAATAGGCGCAGGAATACTGGCGGTCGCTGTCCAGGAACAGGTCGTACAGATCGTCCGACAGGTCGTAGTGGTGGGCGACGTTGCGCTGGGCCTTGCCTACGGGGTTGTACTGCTGGAGACGCCGGAACAGGCGGCTCAGGCCCGCGCTGAAATCGGAGAACCAGTGGTTCGCGAAGTCGTCGATGTTGATCCCGACCAGATCGAGGAGGTCGTAGAGCGAACCTTCCTCGATCGTCAGGGTGCCGTCCATATATGCTTCGCCGGCGGCGAGGCGCGGGTTCAGCAGCAGGCGCCGCTCCGTCGCCCCGTCATGGACACGGATCGTAACCTTCGGTGCACTTCCGTCACCGATCGTGTGAGTGCGACCTCGCGCGTCGATAAGCGTGAGGTCGCCTTTCTCGAAAATCGCCCCGAGAAACCGAGCCAGAAGCATCGCAGCCCCCGCTGCCAAATGATTCGTTACGACGCCGGGAGGAACGCTAGCAAAACTCGCCCATGCGGGCAAAACAAGGATAACGCTCAGGCGTTTTCGGTGTCCTCGTCGGCCGCTTCCGCCGTTTCGTCGGCTTCTTCGGCGACACGCTCGGCAACCTCTTCCTCGACCATGCCCTCGACCGCCTCGGCCTCGGCCGACTTGTCGTCGGCAATGGCGAGTGCCTCTTCAGCCAGTGCCACGGCCGCTTCAGCCGCCTCGGCTTCCTCGGCGATCTCCGTGATCGAGATGCCGCGCTCGCGCTGGAGTTCGGCTTCGTCCTCGTTGCGCGCGACGTTGGCCGTCACCTCCAACTGGACTTCCGGGTGCAGCGAGACGCGCACGGGATGCAGGCCCAGTTCCTTGATCGGACGGTCGAGCATCACCTGGCCGCGCGCGATGGTCACACCGGCTTCGGAGACCGCATCCGCGATATCGCGTGCGGAGACCGAACCGTAGAGCTGGCCGCTGTCGCCGGCCTGACGGGTCAGGACGATGTTGAGCACCTCGATCTTGCTCGCGACGGCTTCGGCGTCCTTGCGGCGCTCGAGGTTCTCGGCCTCGAGCTGGGCCCGCTGGGACTCGAAGTAGCTGCGGTTCTCATCGCTCGCACGAAGCGCCTTCTTCTGGGGAAGAAGGAAGTTGCGCGCGAAGCCCGGCTTTACGGTGACCACGTCACCCATCTGGCCCAGCTTTTCGATACGTTCGAGAAGGATAACTTCCATTTTTCAGACCTCCTGGCCGGCGGGAGGAAGCCCGATCCGGCGGCGAAGATTGAGAGTTTGATCTGCCACGCCAATCGCCGCGACGAGCGCGATGAGAGGCGGGAACAGGACCATGAAGCCGTAGAACACGGCGTTGACAAGGTAGGTGATGGGGGTCCGGCGCGCGATTGCATGAAAAACGCCGGCACCCGTCAGGAACATCGGCACCATCAACGCGATGGCGGCGTTGCGCCCGAGAAATGCATAGTTGATGTCGCCGACCGCCCAGAACAGAAGCGCGACGGCGAACGCCACCGCAATCCACTGCGGCATGCGCAGGTCTTCCATGCGCGGTGCCGGGCGTTGCAGGGCGCCGAGACGATGCAGCAGGGTCAATGCACCAGCCGTCGCGACCGACAGCATCACGAGCCACGCGGCGATCACCACACCGGGAAAGACCGGGGTGAGGATGTTCACCATGTTGCGGATGTGATGATAACCCGTCTCGGGCATCATGCCGGTCAGCGTCGGCTCGAGGAACGAGCGAGTCATGGCATCGAGGTCCGACAGACCCTGCATGACCATGATGCCGAAGGCGATCATCGCCAGCAGTGCGCCGCCCAGCAGCCAGGCCATCACGTTGAGCGGCGGGTGCCACTCTATGTAGCCGAGTGAGTCGGTGCGGGTGCGCTGCAGCTGTTGCACGGAAAAGATCACCGGGACGGCGAACAGACCCGCGAACAGGACGATCGTCTCAGAGCCCAGGGCAAGCAAAAGGGCGGCGGTCGCGATCAGGGCAAGGCCAGTCAGGCCCGCGCCGATCGCGGCCAGCACGCCGAGTCCCAGACCGGCGGCCATGAGCGGCACACCTGTCAGGGTCAGCGGCGCGACGGCCGCCGGGCCTAGGGCAAACGGCACGGCGAACAGAATCGCCGCGGCCGTACCCGCGCCCAGCGTCAGCACCAGATTTTTTGCCGTTCCCTGCATCGGTTCCTGCTCCGTCCGGCGGCCCTATGGCCGCGTGGGCGGACTGCGATCAATCGACGACGTAGGGGAGCAGGGCGAGGAAGCGCGCGCGCTTGATGGCGCGGGCGAGTTCACGCTGCTTCTTGGCCGACACCGCAGTGATGCGGCTGGGCACGATCTTGCCGCGCTCGGAGATGTAGCGCGACAGGAGCTTCGTGTCCTTGTAGTCGATCTTCGGTGCGTTCGCGCCCGAGAACGGACATGTCTTGCGCCGGCGGAAGAACGGACGGCGTCCGCCGCCACGGGGTCCCATAGCCATTATTCACTGTCTCCGTCGCTGGAGTTGTCGTCAGAGGACTCAGATGCGGTCTCGCGGGGGGCTGCGTCACGATCAGCGCCTTCGGCGCGGCGCGGACGTTCCTCGCCGTCATCGTCATCGTCGCGGCGCGAACCGCGTTCCTTGCGCCCCTGCATCATCACGGACGGACCTTCCTCCACTTCCTCGATGCGAAGCGTGAGGTAGCGAAGAATGTCGTCGTGGATGCGCTGCTGGCGCTCGAGTTCGGTGACGACCTCGGACGGCGCGTCCAGGTTCATCATGACGTAGTGGCCCTTCCGGTTCTTCTTGATCCGGTAGGCGAGGTTGCGAAGGCCCCAGGACTCCGTCCCGACAACCTTGCCGCCGCCATTCTCGACAACGCCGGTGAAGGCCTCGACGAGCTGGTCAACCTGCGCGCCGGAGATATCCTGGCGCGCAATAAATACGTGTTCATAGAGTGGCATTGAATGCGACTCCCTCTGGCTGTTCACTGACCGCCGCCGATCGCCCCGATCCCGGGCCGCGGCTGCACGGTCATAGCCGGCGGGCACCATTGCTTCGCCGGCAAGGAGTACGGCCCGGATTTCTCCCGTGCCGCTTGAGCGGCGGTAATAACCACATGCCGGGTGCCCGCGCAAGCGCTTCCTCTGCTGCCTTGCGGGACGCATTTGCCGCCTATATGACTGGCGTGTTTCGATTTTCGGGGGGTGAGAGAATGAGCCGCGCCATAGTCTGTCCCGGTCAGGGAAGCCAGGAAGTCGGCATGGGCCGTGAGCTTTCGGATGCCTTTCCCGTGGCACGGCACGTGTTCGAGGAGGTGGACGACGCGCTGGAAAAGCGCCTCAGCCGCATCATGTTCGAGGGCCCGCAGGAAGAACTGACCCTGACGGAAAACGCCCAGCCGGCGCTGATGGCGGTCAGCATGGCCGTTGTGCGGGTGATCGAGCATGAGGGCGGCAAGCCGATCTCCGATATCGCCGCCTATGTGGCCGGGCACAGCCTGGGTGAGTATTCCGCGCTGGCGGCGGCAGGCGCGATCCCGCTGGCCGAGGCGGCACGGCTGCTCCAGACCCGCGGTGAAGCGATGCAGGCGGCGGTCCCCGTGGGCGAGGGCGCCATGGCCGCGATCCTGGGCCCCAGCCTGGAAGAGGTCGAGCAGATCGCAGCCGAGGCGGCGGGCGATGAGGTGTGCGACGTGGCCAACGACAATTCCGAAGGCCAGGTCGTTGTCAGCGGCAACACTGCTGCCGTCGAGCGCGCGGTCGAGATCGCGAAGGAACGCGGCGTGCGCCGTGCTGTGCTGCTGCCGGTCAGTGCACCGTTTCATTGCTCGCTGCTCGATCCGGCCGCCGACGTGATGACCTATGCGCTGGCCACGGCGAACATCACCGCCCCGAACCCGCCGGTGGTGGCGAACGTCACCGCCCAGCCGGTGTCCGACCCCGACGAGATCCGCAACCTGCTGATCGAGCAGGTGACGAGCCGGGTGCGCTGGCGCGAATGCGTGCTGACCATGCGCGACCTCGGCGTTGAGGAGCTGTGCGAGGTGGGCGCGGGCAAGGTGCTGACGGGGCTGGCGCGCCGGATCGACCGCGACCTCGGCGCGCGGGCGATCGGTACCCCGGCCGACATCGAAGATTTTCTCGGATCGCTCTAGGGAGACGCGGCATGTTCGACCTTCAAGGCAAGACGGCTCTGGTCACCGGCGCCACCGGCGGCATCGGCGGGGCGATCGCGCACCAGCTTCACGCCTGCGGCGCAACCATCGTGGCGAGCGGCACGCGCGCCGAAAAACTCGACGCGCTCATGGGCGAACTCGGGGAGCGGTGCTTTGCCGTTCCCGCCAACCTGTCCGATCCCGCGGCCCCCGACGCGCTGGTCGCGGCGGCGGGTGAGGCGGCCGGCGGTGTCGATATCCTCATCAACAATGCGGGTCTTACGCGCGACAACCTCGCCATGCGCATGAAGGACGAGGAGTGGCAGGAGGTCCTGGACGTCAACCTGTCTTCTGCGTTCCGGCTCAGCCGCGCGGTGTTGCGCGGCATGATGAAGGCGCGCTGGGGCCGCATCGTCACTGTAACCTCCGTGGTCGGGGCGACGGGCAATCCCGGGCAGACCAACTACGCCGCCTCGAAGGCGGGACTGACGGGCATGACCAAGGCGCTGGCCCAGGAAGTCGCCAGTCGCGGGATCACGGTCAACTGCATCGCGCCGGGATTCATCGAGACACCCATGACCGATGCGTTGTCCGACGACCAGAAGGCCGCGCTGCTGGGACGAATCCCGGCCGGACGGCTTGGTGTGGTGGACGATGTGGCTGCCTGCGCGGTGTTTCTGGCCAGCCAGGAAGCGTCTTACGTCACAGGCCAGACCATCCATGTGAACGGCGGGATGGCCATGATCTGAGCGCCGCGCGCTTGACGTTACGAACGAACGCGGCTAAGTCGCGCCCTCCATGGGCGCTGTTTTCGGGCCACGGTCCGTCGCAAGGCGCTATGATTAGGGATTGGCGGTCGTTTTTTGGGGGGAACCCCGTCACCGAATCGTCTTAAATCATCCCGTGCTTAACCATCCCGTATCGGGATCGCGAAACAAGAACCGAGGGCAGGCAGAAATGAGCGATATTGCCGAGCGCGTGCAAAAGATCGTCGTCGAGCATCTGGGCGTCGACGAAGGCAAAGTCACCGAAAACGCGAGCTTCATCGACGATCTTGGGGCGGACAGCCTCGACACCGTGGAACTGGTGATGGCGTTCGAGGAAGAGTTCGGTTGTGAAATTCCGGACGACGCCGCGGAGAAGATCCTGACCGTCGGCGACGCAGTGAAATTCCTCGAAGAAGCCGCCGACTAACGCACGGTACCCGGCCCGCATGGATATGCCATTGCGGGCCATTCGACCGACAATCACCGCAATCGGAATTCCATGAGACGTGTCGTCGTCACCGGAATGGGTCTCGTCACGCCGCTCGGCGTGGGACTCGATCACAACTGGGCGCGCCTGACCGCAGGCGAATCCGGCGCCCGGACCATCGATAAGTTCGACGTATCGGACCTGCCCGCCAAGATCGCGGCCCAGGTGCCGCGCGGCGACGGGTCGGACGGCACGTTCAACGCCGACGACTTCGTGTCCTCCAAGGAACAGCGCCGGATCGACGAATTCATCGTCTATGGCATTGCGGCGGCGGTGCAGGCGGTCGAGGATTCCGGCTGGAAACCGGAAGCCGATGAGGACCAGTGGCGCACCGGTGTGATGATCGGCTCCGGTATCGGCGGGCTGCAGACCATCGCCAACGGCGAGAAACTGCTGAACGAACAGGGCCCGCGCAAGGTCGGCCCGTTCTTCATTCCCTCCGCGCTGATCAACCTGGCCTCGGGCCATGTGTCGATCCGTTACGGCTTCAAGGGTCCGAACCACGCGGTGGTCACGGCCTGTTCGACCGGCGCGCACGCCATTGGCGATGCGGCCCGGCTGATCATGCTGGACGATGCCGACGTGATGGTCGCGGGCGGCGCGGAAGCGGCCATCTGCCGCATCGGCATCGCGGGCTTCGCGGCCTGCCGCGCGCTGTCCTCCGGCTATAACGACACGCCCCAGCAGGCCTCGCGCCCTTACGACAAGGGCCGTGACGGGTTCGTCATGGGCGAAGGCGCGGGCGTGGTGGTGCTTGAGGAATACGAGCACGCCAAGGCGCGCGGCGCGCATATCTACGCCGAGGTGGTCGGTTATGGCCTGTCGGGCGACGCGCACCACATAACGGCGCCGGCTGAAGACGGCAATGGCGGTTTCCGGTCCATGCAGGCGGCGCTGAAGCGTGCGGGCCTTAACCCGGAAGACATCGACTACGTCAACGCGCACGGTACCTCGACACCGCTGGGCGACGAGATCGAGCTCGGCGCGGTCAAGCGTCTGTTCGGCGACCACGCCTACAACCTGTCCATGTCCTCGACGAAGTCCGCCATCGGGCATCTGCTTGGCGCAGCGGGCGCGGTCGAGGCGGTCTATTCGATCCTCGCGATCAACAACGATGTCGTTCCGCCGACGATCAATCTCGACGATCCTTCGGATGCCTGCGATATCGACCTCGTGCCCCACACGGCCAAGGAGCGCAAGGTGCGCCACGCGCTCAGCAACTCCTTCGGCTTTGGCGGGACCAATGCGAGCCTCGTTTTCGCCGAGGTCTGACCTCACGACTCCCGCATTCCCGGCTAACATCGCCGGCGCATGAGCGAGACACCCGAAACGCCCGTATCCGCACCGCGCCGGCGCCGCCGGTGGGGCTGGATCGTCTCCCTGTTCGTGTTGCTGCTGATCGCGGCGGCGACGGTCGCGGGCGGCGGCTTCGTGATGCTGCATCGCGCCTATACTGACCCCGGCCGGCTGGCATCCGACACCGTGGTGGTGATCCCGCCGGGCTCGAGCGGCCGCGAGATTGTGGGCCGGCTCACGGATGCCGGTATCTCCGCCGATCCGCGCCTGGCGCGTCTGGCACTGCGGCTGTTCGCCTCCGAACGCCCCCTGCGCGCGGGCGAGTACGCGTTCCCCGCATCCATCAGCCTGAAAGATGCGATCGGCAAGCTGCAGGACGGCGACACTGTCGTGCGCCGGGTGACGATTGCCGAGGGGCTGACGACGCGCGAGGCGCTGGTCGTCCTCAGCCAGGCCGAGGGGCTGGAAGGCAATACGCCCGAGCCCGCCGAGGTGGGCGAGGGCTCGCTGCTGCCGGAGACCTATCACTTCAGCCTGGGAGATACTCGCTCCGATGTCGTTGCGCGGATGCAGACCTCGATGCGCGAAGCGCTTGCGCAGGAATGGTCTGCGCGGGACGAGGGGTTGCCGCTGTCCTCAGCTGCAGAAGCGCTGATTCTTGCCTCCATCGTCGAGAAGGAGACCGCGGTTCCCTCCGAACGCCCGCGTGTGGCGGCGGTATTTATCAACCGCCTCAAGCGGGGCATGCGCCTGCAGTCCGATCCGACGGTCGCCTACGGGTTGTCGACCGACGAGGGCGAATTCTCGGGCCGTCTTTTGAACAAGCACCTCGAGACGGACCACCCGTACAACACTTACACGCGTGACGGCCTGCCTCCGGCGCCCATAGCCAACCCCGGTCGCGAGAGCATCGCTGCGGTGCTGCATCCGGCAGAGACGAAGGACCTCTACTTCGTGGCGGACGGCACGGGCGGACACGCCTTCGCGCGCACACTGGCCGAGCACAACCGCAATGTCGCGAAATGGCGGCGCATCCAGCGGGAGCGGAGAAATT
>Ga0255776_10000804_pt1 | contig 35772 bp, 43 predicted proteins | sample 071ome_19_FD_179974 | JGI IMG/M metagenome (GOLD analysis project Ga0255776, IMG submission 179974) | Coastal salt marsh microbial communities from the Groves Creek Marsh, Skidaway Island, Georgia - 071413AT metaG (version 2) | ecosystem: Environmental > Aquatic > Marine > Intertidal zone >... | reverse complement strand
GGGTGACAATATCTCGATGACGGTCGAGCTGATCACGCCAATCGCCATGGACCAGGGCCTGCGCTTCGCCATCCGCGAAGGTGGCCGCACCGTCGGCGCCGGCGTCGTCGCCAGCATCGTCGAGTAAGGCGCTGTCCGGACATTTTAATTAGGAGAATTTGCATCCACATCGACGTGGGCTAAATCACGGATAAAGGGGTATAGCTCAGTTGGTAGAGCGGCGGTCTCCAAAACCGCAGGTCCCGGGTTCGAGCCCTGGTGCCCCTGCCATCCGTCAAAGACCGCCGGTCGATTGGAAACGTAAGTTCAGAGGTAAACACATTCATGGCTAAAACCAATCCCATGGAATTTATGAAGCAGGTTCGCCAAGAGACCTCCAAGGTCACCTGGCCGAGCCGGCGCGAGACCATGATCTCCACGGGGATGGTGTTTGTCATGACGATCCTGGCGGCGATTTTCTTTTTTCTGGTGGATCAGGTTCTGTCGACGGGTGTGAAGTTCATTTTCGGGTTGGGAGCCTAAGCCATGGCGGCGCGCTGGTACGTCATTCACGTCTATTCGGGCTTTGAGAAGAAGGTCGCCGAATCCATTGAGGAGCAGGCGCGCCAGTCTCATTTGTCTGAACAGATCGAGGAAGTTCTGGTGCCGACCGAAGAGGTCGTGGAAATGCGCCGGGGCGCCAAGGTGAATGCCGAACGGAAATTCTTTCCGGGCTATGTGCTGGTGAAAATGGATATGACCGACGAAGCCTGGCACTTGGTCAAGGATACGCCGAAAGTGACCGGATTTTTGGGGTCTCGTGGTCGGCCGCAGCCGATCACGGAAAAAGAGGCCATGCACATCCTCAATCAGGTTGAGGAAGGTGTTGACCGGCCAAAACCGTCGATCACGTTCGAAATCGGCGAGACCGTGCGGGTCTGCGATGGACCGTTCACCTCGTTCAATGGATTGGTCGAGGACGTGGACGAAGAAAAGGCCCGGCTCAAGGTGGCGGTGTCTATTTTTGGCCGCTCCACGCCGGTGGAATTGGAATACTCTCAGGTCGAAAAGTCCTGAGATCACGAAATCGGCCGGGAATTGTCCCTGCCGTTCATAGTGTGGGAGGCCAGCCATAGCCGCACCACGCGCCCAGTGGCTCTTTAAGAGTAACTCTAACTGAGGATAGACGATGGCAAAAAAGATTGACGGATATATCAAGCTCCAAATTCCGGCGGGGCAGGCGAATCCCTCGCCGCCGGTGGGCCCGGCTTTGGGTCAGGCGGGGCTGAACATCATGGAATTCTGCAAGGCGTTCAACGCTGGCACCCAGAACATGGACCAAGGCGTTCCTGTGCCGGTGGTTATTACCGTTTTTGCGGATAAAAGTTTCAGTTATGAGACCAAATCTCCGCCGGCCAGCTACTTCATTAAGCAGGCGGCCCGCGTGAACAAGGGCTCCGGTCATGCCGGTACGGAAACCGTGGGATCGATCACCCTCGATCAGATCAAAGAGATCGTCGAGAAAAAGAAAGAAGACCTGAACGCCCACGATGTGGATCAGGCCTGCAAAATTATTGCCGGGACCGCGCGGTCCATGGGCATTTCCGTGGAGGGTATGTAGCTATGGCTTCCCGTGGAAAACGATTGAATACGGCCTATGAATCTTTTGACAAGTTGGCCGAGCACTCCATCGCCGATGCTGTGAAGCTGGTGCTGGATAACAAAAAGACCAAGTTCGATGAAACCGTCGAGATCGCCATGAACCTGGGCGTTGACCCCCGCCATGCGGACCAGATGGTCCGGGGTGTTGTGTCGTTGCCGAACGGCACCGGCAAGGCTGTCCGGGTCGCGGTATTCGCCAAGGACGCCAAGGCGGACGAGGCGCGTGACGCCGGTGCTGATCTGGTCGGCGCCGATGACTTGGCCGAGAAAATCCAGGGCGGTGAAATTGAGTTTGACCGCTGTATCGCCACCCCGGACATGATGGCCGTTGTCGGTCGGCTGGGTAAGGTGCTGGGACCGAAGGGCCTGATGCCGAATCCGAAGCTGGGCACGGTGACCCCAAATGTGGCCGAGGCCGTGAAGTCGGCCAAGGGCGGCGAGATCGAATTCCGCGTCGAAAAAGCGGGCATCATTCATGCAGGTGTTGGCAAATCCAGCTTCAGCGCGGAAGCGCTGGAACAGAACGTTCAGGCGTTCGTGGATGCCATTATCCGGGCAAAGCCCAGCGGCGCGAAAGGAACTTACGTCAAGCGTGCGACCATCAGCTCCACGATGGGGCCGGGTGTGCGTTTGGACGTGGCGAACCTGTCCTCGTAAGAGGCGGGTTCATTAAGGAATAGTTCGGGCGGTTCGCCGGCCGGACTTAGGGAAGGGGGCGAAAGTCTTTCTTCCCGACCTGTCCGAGACTGTAGGCGCTCTCTTTATATAGGGGAGCTTAATGACCAAGTCGGGTCACCTGCACAGACAGAGGTTGAACCGTTTCAGGAAGGCCAAGGCCTTTCGATGACGGCTCAAACTGATGGCTTGGACAGGGCGAACCGGTTTCGATGCGTATCCTCGAAACCAAACGCTAACCGCCCGGAAGAGCCCACGTAAGTTGTAGGGGCCCTGAAGGGTACTAAGTCGGAGACGATTCGTGGACCGTACTGAAAAAGAAGATTTGGTCGCATCGTTGAAGCAGGTGTTCGCCGACTCGGCAATTGTCGTGGTCACCCATTATAGTGGGATGACCGTTGCACAAATGACCGAACTGCGCGGACAAATGCGGGAAGCGGGCGCCAGCTTCAAGGTTACTAAGAATCGCCTCACGCGTCTCGCCCTGGAAGGAACCGATTTCCAAGACCTCGGTGACATGTTCACCGGACCGACCGCCATTGCTTACTCGAGGGATCCAGTAGCAGCGGCCAAGGTCGTGGTGAATTTCGCCAAGGACAATGAGAAATTGATCGTTCTGGGGGGCGCCTTTAACGGGCAACTGCTGGACGTTGATGGAGTTCAAACACTTGCGAAGCTGCCGTCTTTGGACGAGCTGCGCGGCAAGCTGGTTGGACTGCTCAATACCCCGGCGACCCGGATTGCCGGCATTATGCAAGCGCCGGCAGGCCAGGTTGCCCGAGTTATTGGCGCTTATGGGGCAAGCGAGGCCGCTTAGGGCCTAACAACACACAGTTTGAGCCTAAGGAGATAAAACAATGGCTGATTTGCAAAAAATTGCTGACGAGCTTTCCACTCTTACCGTTATGGAAGCCGCTGAACTCAGCAACATTCTGGAAGAAAAATGGGGCGTTTCCGCCGCTGCGCCGGTTGCCGTCGCGGCTGCTGCCCCGGGTGGCGACGCCGGTGGCGACGCTGCTGCTGACAAAGACGAGTTCGACGTTGTCTTGACCGCCGCTGGCGACAAGAAAATCAACGTCATCAAGGAAGTCCGCGCCATCACCGGCCTGGGCCTGAAGGAAGCCAAAGACATGGTCGAAGGCGCTCCTCAGACCGTTAAGGAAGGCGCCAGCAAGGAAGAAGCCGAAGAGCTCAAAGCCAAGCTTGAAGAAGCCGGCGCGAGCGTCGAGCTCAAGTAGCGTATTCGCCGCCGGCAGGTTTGGCGGCAACGTTTTGGGACGGGGGATGTTCTTGGAGAGCATCTCCCCAACCCCGCAAGTTAGTAAAGAGTATCACATCTGCCAGGAATAGGCCGCGCCGTGGCCGGGACAGTGGATGTGCAGTTCCAGTCCGATGCATTCGGACAGATCGATGACCGGTGACGCATGCCGGTCAGATAGAGTTTTCTCCGTTGGAAGAGGTCGGCGCTCTGATCGCGGGAGAAACGAAACGCAAGTTTTGTGAGGAGCTGCAATGGCTGTTCGGTCTTTTACCGGTCGTAAACTGGTTCGCAAAAGCTTTGGACGCATTCCTACCGTCGTCCCTATGCCGAACCTGATCGAAGTTCAAAAAAATTCCTACGAGAGTTTCCTGCAGCGGGAGGTCGTCAAGGCCGAACGCGCCGAAGCGGGTTTGCAAGAAGTCTTTCGTTCCGTGTTCCCGATCCAGGATTTCTCCGAGCGGGGCACTCTCGAATTCGTCGATTATGATTTCGAGGATCCGGCCTATGATGTCGAGGAATGCCAACAACGGGGCATGACCTATGCCGCACCGTTGAAGGTGACCCTCCGTCTTGTGGTTTGGGATATTGACGAGGAAACCGGTTCGCGCTCTGTCCGCGATATCAAAGAGCAGGTCGTCTATATGGGCGAAATGCCGTTGATGACCGACAACGGCACCTTCGTAATCAACGGCACCGAACGGGTGATCGTATCCCAGATGCACCGTTCGCCGGGCGTGTTCTTCGACCACGACAAGGGCAAGACCCATTCCTCGGGCAAGTATCTGTTTGCCGCCCGGGTGATCCCGTATCGCGGCTCCTGGCTGGACTTCGAGTTCGACGCCAAGGATCTGGTTTATGTGCGTATCGACCGCCGCCGTAAGCTGCCCGTCACCACCTTGCTCCTCAGCCTGGATGACGAAAAGACGGCGGCCAAGCGCGCCGAACTGGCGGCGAAGGGTGAAACCATCGATCCGCTGGAAGCCAGCGGTATGACGCCGGAAGATATCCTCTCTCACTATTATGACTCGGTGACCTACGAGCGGGTCAAAAAGGGCTGGAAGGTTCCTCTGGATACCGAGGCGCTCCGCGGCATCAAGCTTGATCACGACATGATCAACGCCAAGAGCGGCCGTGTGATCCTAGAAGAGGGCACCAAGCTGACGCCGAGGGTTCTCCGTGATCTCGAAAAGAAGGGCATCGACGAGCATGTTGTGCCGGCCGAAGAAATTATTGGTCGCTTCGCCTCTGAAGACGTGGTCGACGAGAAAACCGGTTTGGTTTATCTGGAGGCCGGTGACGAGATCACCGAGGAGATCCTCGCCGAATTGGACGAGGGCAATGTCGAGGCCGTACCGACCCTGGCGATTGACCATGTGAATGTGGGCCCTTACATCCGGAACACGCTCGCCGTTGATAAAAATTCCTCCCGCGAGGAAGCGCTGATCGATATCTACCGCGTGATGCGTCCGGGCGAACCACCGATCCTGGAAACAGCCGACACCCTGTTCCAAGGTCTGTTCTTCGATTCCGACCGTTATGATCTGTCATCGGTCGGCCGGGTGAAGATTAACTCCCGCCTCGACTTTGAGACCGAGGATACGGTGCGGGTTCTGCGCCGGGAAGACATTCTCGAGGTGGTCAAAATCCTTGTCGGCCTCAAGGACGGCAAGGGTGATATTGATGATATCGATCACCTCGGCAACCGGCGGGTCCGTTCCGTCGGCGAGTTGATGGAAAATCAATACCGTGTGGGCCTACTACGGATGGAACGCGCCATCCGGGAGCGGATGAGCTCGGTCGACATCGACACGGTCATGCCGCATGACCTGATCAATGCCAAACCGGCCGCGGCAGCCGTTCGGGAGTTCTTCGGCTCCTCGCAGCTCAGCCAGTTTATGGACCAAACCAACCCGCTGTCGGAAATCACCCACAAGCGCCGCTTGTCTGCGTTGGGACCGGGTGGTCTGACCCGGGAGCGGGCCGGCTTCGAGGTGCGCGACGTGCACCCGACCCACTATGGCCGCATCTGCCCGATTGAGACGCCGGAAGGTCCGAACATCGGGTTGATCAACTCTCTGGCGACCTACGCCCGGGTGAACCAGTATGGCTTCATCGAAAGCCCGTACCGCAAGGTGAACCAGGGCAAGGTGTCCAACGAGGTGGTCTATCTTTCCGCCATGGACGAAGGTAAATACACCATCGCCCAGGCCAATGAGGAACTGGACAAGAACGGTAAGTTCGTCCACGACCTGATCAACTGCCGACAGGCCGGCGACTTCCAGATGATCCCGTCGGAGGAGGTCGACTTGATCGACGTGTCGCCGAAGCAGCTCGTTTCTGTCGCGGCGGCGCTCATTCCGTTCTTGGAAAACGACGACGCCAACCGGGCGCTTATGGGTTCGAACATGCAGCGTCAGGCGGTGCCGCTGATCAAGGCGGAAGCGCCGCTGGTCGGCACCGGCATGGAAGAAACCGTGGCTCGGGATTCAGGCGCGACCCTGATCGCGCGGCGTCCCGGAATTGTCGATCAGATTGATGGTACCCGTATCGTCATTCACGCCGACGAGGACAGCGAGGCCGAGCAACGGCCGGGTGTTGATATTTACACCTTGCAAAAGTTCCAGCGCTCCAACCAGAACACCTGCATCAACCAGCGCCCGCTGGTGAAGGTCGGTGACCGGGTTGAAGTCGGCGACATCATCGCCGACGGTCCCTCTACCCATATCGGTGAACTGGCCCTGGGCCGGAACGTGCTGGCGGCCTTTATGCCGTGGAACGGCTATAACTTCGAGGACTCGATCCTGATCTCCGAACGCATCGTGCGGGACGACGTATTTACGTCGATCCATATCGAGGAGTTCGAGGTCATGGCCCGCGACACCAAGCTGGGTCAGGAGGAAATCACCCGCGATATTCCGAACGTCGGTGAAGAAGCCCTCAAGAACATGGACGAAGCCGGCATCGTGTACATTGGCGCCGAGGTGAACCCGAACGACATCCTGGTCGGCAAGGTGACACCGAAGGGTGAATCGCCGATGACGCCGGAAGAGAAGCTTCTTCGGGCGATCTTTGGCGAGAAAGCCTCCGACGTGCGCGATACGTCTCTGCGGCTGCCGCCGGGTGTGTCCGGTACGGTCGTCGAGGTGCGGGTATTCTCGCGCCGGGGCATCGATAAGGACGAACGCGCCCTGGCCATTGAACGGGCGGAAATCGAACGTCTCGCTAAGGACCGGGATGACGAAATCGCCATTCTGGAACGTAGCTTCCATGGCCGTATCAAGGATCGTCTGATCAAACGCAAGGTGGTCAGTGGTCCGAAGGGCCTCAAGGAAGGCACGGTCGTCAACGAGGAAATCCTCGAAAAGCTGACCCTTGGTCAGATGCTTCAAATCTCCATCGCCAACGACAAGATCATGGGCGAGATCGAAACTCTGAAGAAGCAGCTCGAGGACGGCAAGGCCGAATTCCAAGCCCGTTTCGACGATAAGGTTGAAAAGCTGGAGCGCGGTGATGAGCTGCCCCCGGGTGTGATGAAGCTGGTCAAGGTGTTCGTCGCGGTGAAGCGCAAGCTGCAGCCGGGCGACAAGATGGCCGGCCGTCACGGCAACAAGGGTGTGATCTCCCGGATCACACCGATCGAAGACATGCCGGCCCTGGAGGACGGCACGCCTGTCGATCTGGTGCTGAACCCGTTGGGCGTGCCTTCGCGGATGAACGTGGGGCAGATTTTGGAAACCCATCTGGGCTGGGCCTGTGCGGGTCTCGGTCAACAGATCGGCGACGTGTTGGAATCCATGAATCACGGCGCCGGCACGGTGAAGGATCTGCGGGACAAGCTGAAATTCGCCTACGGAGATGACACCTATAAGGATGACATGTCCAACATGGATGACAGCGAAGTCATCGAGATGGCGGGCAATGTGACCTCAGGCGTTCCGATCGCGACACCGGTCTTTGACGGCGCGCATGAACCCGACATTGTGGAGATGCTTGAAAAGGCCGGGGTGAGTACTTCCGGTCAGGTCAAACTGTTCGACGGACGAACCGGTGAGATTTTCGATCGGCAAGTCACGGTGGGCTACATCTACATGCTGAAGCTCCACCATCTGGTCGATGACAAGATCCATGCGCGGTCCATCGGTCCGTACAGCCTGGTCACCCAGCAGCCGCTGGGCGGTAAGGCGCAGTTCGGCGGGCAGCGGTTCGGCGAAATGGAGGTGTGGGCGCTGGAAGCCTATGGCGCGGCGTACACGCTCCAGGAAATGCTGACCGTCAAGTCGGACGATGTGTCCGGACGGACCAAAGTCTACGAAGCCGTGGTTCGGGGAGACGATACGTTCGAGGCCGGAATTCCGGAATCCTTCAATGTGTTGGTCAAGGAATTACATTCCCTCGGCCTCAACGTCGAACTGAAACAGAACAGCTACTAAGGCCAATCGGCACACAGTCGCTAACAGATGCGGCCTAAAGGAGAAAATAGATGAACGAGTTGATGCGGATTTTTGAACCGGCAGCCTCGACACAGCGTTTTGATCAGATCCAGATCAGCATCGCCAGCCCGGAGCGTATTCGCTCCTGGTCTTTCGGTGAGATCAAGAAGCCGGAGACGATCAACTACCGGACCTTCAAGCCGGAACGGGACGGCCTGTTCTGCGCCCGGATTTTCGGTCCGATCAAGGATTACGAATGCCTGTGCGGTAAGTATAAGCGCATGAAGTACAAAGGCATCGTCTGCGAGAAGTGCGGTGTCGAAGTCACCCTGACCAAAGTGCGTCGGGATCGGATGGGCCATATCGAGCTCGCCGCGCCGGTTGCGCATATCTGGTTCATGAAGTCGCTGCCGTCACGCATCGGTCTTCTCCTGGATATGACCCTGAAGGATCTGGAGCGGGTTCTGTACTTCGAGAATTACGTGGTCTCCGAGCCTGGTCTGACGCCGCTTAAGGAAAAGCAGCTGCTGACCGAGGACGAGTATCAGGACGCTATCGACGAATACGGCGAGGATGCCTTCCAGGCCGGTATCGGTGCGGAGACGATCCGCGATATGCTGTCCGCGATCGAACTCGAAGATGAGCTGGAAACCCTGAAGGTCGATCTGAAGGAAACCAAGTCCGAAGCCAAGCGGAAGAAGTTCGTCAAGCGGCTGAAGCTGGTCGAGGCCTTCATCAACTCCGGCGCCCGTCCCGAATGGATGATCCTCGAAGTGGTGCCGGTCATTCCGCCGGAACTGCGCCCGCTGGTGCCGCTGGATGGCGGCCGGTTTGCCACATCCGACCTGAACGATCTGTATCGCCGGGTGATCAACCGGAACAACCGATTGAAGCGGCTGATCGAGCTGCGTGCGCCGGAAATTATCGTCCGGAACGAAAAGCGTATGCTTCAAGAGGCCGTCGATGCCCTGTTTGACAATGGCCGCCGCGGCCGGGCCATCACCGGCGCCAACAAGCGTCCGCTGAAGTCCATGTCCGACATGCTGAAAGGCAAGCAAGGCCGGTTCCGGCAGAACCTGCTCGGTAAGCGCGTCGATTATTCCGGCCGTTCGGTCATCGTGGTGGGGCCGGAGCTGATGCTCCATCAGTGCGGCCTGCCGAAAAAGATGGCCTTGGAACTGTTTAAGCCGTTCGTCTATTCGCGGCTGGAAAAATATGGCATGGCGACCACCATCAAGGCCGCCAAGCGGATGGTCGAGAAAGAACGTCCCGAAGTCTGGGATATCCTGGAAGAAGTGATCCGGGAGCATCCGGTCCTATTGAACCGGGCGCCGACCCTGCACCGTTTGGGTATCCAGGCGTTCGAGCCGGTCCTGATCGAAGGTAAGGCGATCCAGCTTCACCCGCTGGTCTGCACCGCCTTCAACGCGGACTTCGACGGCGACCAGATGGCGGTCCACGTGCCACTGTCCCTGGAAGCCCAGTTGGAAGCCCGGGTGCTGATGATGTCCACCAACAACATCCTGAGCCCGGCCAACGGCAAGCCGATCATCGTGCCGTCCCAGGATATTGTTCTGGGGCTCTACTATCTGACCATGGAACGGGAAGGAGAGCCGGGCGAAGGCATGGCCTTTGCCGATATCAGCGAGGTCGAGCAGGCGCTCGCCGGCGGATCGGTTACCCTGCACGCCAAGATCCAGGCGCGGATTGAAACCGTCGATGAAGAAGGTAACGACACTGTCCTTAGGATTGAAACCACGCCGGGCCGCATGATGCTGGCCTCGCTTCTGCCGAAGAACAAGAATATCCACTATTCTTTGGTCAACAAGCTTCTGACCAAAAAGGATATCTCGTTCGTCATCGATGAAGTGTATCGCCACTGCGGTCAGAAAGAGACCGTAATCTTTGCTGACCACGTCATGGCCCTCGGTTTTAGCCAAGCCTGCCGCGCCGGCATTTCCTTCGGTAAGGACGACCTGGTCGTGCCCGACGCCAAGGAGAAGCTGGTCAGCGAGACCGAAAAACAGGTCGAATCCTACGAGCGTCAATATCTCGACGGTCTGATCACCAAGGGTGAGAAGTACAACAAGGCTGTCGATGCCTGGTCTCACTGTACCGATCAGGTGGCCGACGAGATGATGAAGGAAATCTCAAAAATCGAACCGGGCGTACCCGTCAACTCCATCTACATGATGGCGGACTCCGGCGCGCGTGGTTCGGCGGCTCAGATGAAACAGCTCGCGGGTATGCGCGGTCTGATGGCCAAGCCGTCGGGCGAGATCATCGAAACGCCGATCATCTCCAACTTTAAGGAAGGCCTGACCGTGTTGGAGTACTTTAACTCCACCCACGGCGCTCGGAAGGGCTTGGCCGATACCGCCCTGAAGACAGCGAACTCCGGTTACCTGACCCGCCGACTGGTTGACGTGGCCCAAGACTGCATCATCGTCGAGCCTGATTGCGGCACGACCGACTGCATTACGGTCGCTGCGGTGATCGAAGGCGGCGAGACCATCGTCTCGCTGGCGGACCGGGTGCTTGGCCGGACCCTGGCCGATACGGTGCATGATCCGGAATCGGGCAAGGTGCTGCTGAAACGCAACACGCTGCTGGAGGAAACTCAGGTTGAGTTGCTGGAAACCCATGACATTGAATCGGTCAAGGTGCGTTCCGTGCTAACCTGCGAGACCAAGGGAGGCGTCTGTGGCGCTTGTTACGGCCGCGATCTGGCCCGTGGCACGCCGGTTAACCTGGGTGAGGCTGTCGGCGTGATCGCTGCGCAGTCCATCGGTGAGCCGGGCACACAGTTGACGATGCGGACCTTCCACATCGGTGGTGCCGCGCAACGTGGCGCCGAGCAGTCGAATATCGAAGCGTCCGCGGACGCCCGGGTGAAGCTGCAGAACTGCAATGTGGTGACCAACAGTTCCGGCACCAACATCGTCATGACCCGGAACGCGGAACTGATGCTGATCGACGACAAGGACCGGGAGAGAGCGCGTCACCGTATTCCTTACGGCGCCAAGCTGCTGGTCGGCGATAAGGATACTGTCTCTCGCGGCGACGTTCTCGCCGAGTGGGATCCCTACACCTTGCCGATCATTACCGAGAAAGAGGGTACGGCCAACTATGTCGATCTTGAAGAAGGCGTCACCATGCGTGAGGTCGTCGACGAGGCGACGGGCATTTCCTCCAAGGTGGTTGTCGACTGGAAACAGCAGCCCAAGGCTGCCGATCTCCGGCCGCGGATCACGCTCCGTGACAGCCGCAACCGGGTGATCAAGCTGCCGAACGGCCTTGAGGCCCGCTACTTCATGTCGGTGGATGCGATCCTCAGCGTCGAGAACGGCCAGAAGGTCAACGCCGGTGACGTACTGGCGCGTATTCCGCGCGAAGGCTCGAAAACACGTGACATCACCGGCGGTCTGCCGCGGGTGGCGGAACTGTTTGAGGCCCGCAAGCCGAAAGATCACGCGATCATCGCTGAAAACGAAGGCCGTGTTGAGTTCGGTAAGGATTACAAGTCCAAGCGGCGTATCGTGGTTGTTCCCGACGACAAAGGCGAAGAGCCGGTGGAGTATCTGATCCCGAAAGGCAAGCACATCAGCGTCCAGGAGGGCGACTATGTGGAACGGGGCGATTCCTTGATGGACGGTAATCCGGTGCCGCATGACATCCTGAAGGTAATGGGTGTCGAAGCGCTGGCCGAATACCTGATCAACGAAATCCAGGACGTTTATCGCCTGCAGGGTGTGCGGATTGATGACAAGCATATCGAAGTCATCGTGCGTCAGATGCTGCAAAAGGTCGAGGTGATCGATGGCGGCGACTCAACCTTGCTGGTCGGCGAACTGGTTGATCGCGAGGAATTCGACGCCATCAACGAGAAGGTCAAGGAAGACGGCGGCGAGCCGGCGGGCAGCATCCCGATGCTGCAAGGCATCACCAAGGCTTCCCTGCAAACGACGTCGTTTATCTCTGCCGCGTCGTTCCAGGAAACCACCCGTGTCCTGACGGAAGCGGCGGTCTCGGGCAAGCGGGACCACCTGATCGGTCTCAAGGAAAACGTCATCGTCGGACGGCTGATCCCGGCGGGCACCGGTGCGGTTATGAACCGCTTCCGGGAGATTGCCGCGGATCGCGATCGCGAGCTCGAAGCCGAAATGGGCGAAGAGCTGGCGCAGATCGAAGACGCTACCGTGGAGACCGAGGGCGAAGAAGCGGTGGCGGAAACGCCGGCCGAATAAGTCCTATCTATAGGTATGGAAAAGGCCGCCTCTGTGGCGGCCTTTTTCTTTGCCCGTTGTGGGGCGAACCGGCGCTACTTGTTCTCTTTCAGCCGCGCGCGATCCACGACCTGATACATAATCCCCCGGATGACCGGGTCCATTTCCTCGAGCAGACGCTGGAACTCCTTACGGTGCAAGGCGGAGACGTCGGTCGGGTGTGTGGCGACCACGCTGGCCATGTTGGGATGGTCATCGAACAAACCCATCTCGCCGAAGACCTGCCCCGGACCCAGCACGGCTAACGTCGTGGGGTTGTCCGAGTCCAGCCCAACCAGGATTTCAACCTCGCCTTCAACAATGAGAAACGCGGCTGATCCCTTCTTGCCTTCTTCCAGGATGAGTTCGCCCGGATCATAATGAATCCGCTGAAAGACAGCTTCGCTGGCCATGGAAATTCCCCCGTGTTGAGACCTTAGTGTATCCGAGGGTGCAGACTATAACAGACCAAAATTTAACACTGTAATTTAAGTCACTCACCGATTCGCAGTGACGGTGTAATGGTTCCGGTAAAATGAGACGGATTTGACGCGAACTTGGACTGTTTTTGGCGTTGCAAAAGGGGGCGATGGGTCGAAATCCATAAAATTGTCCCCCAGAGACCGAAAAACCCATTTTTCCCTGGATTTTTAATCATTTCACTGTTGACGGGGTGAAGCGTCGAAACTATGATCGCGCGCTTTCCAGGGGTGGCAGGTGGTTGGTGTCCCGCCAAGACGCTGTGAAGCCCCTTAAAAACGAGACATATAGCCCCCGCAAAGGGGATTTTATTTTCCGCTGAGAGCCGAACTAGTTTGGTTCTCCGGGCGGGCTTGTGCACTTTAAAGCTAGCCTGGGATGGCCGGTGTACTGAAATTTCGCACAAGACAAACTTGATGAAGGAGTTGGAAGAGGCTCATGCCGACGATCAACCAGTTGATTAGAAAGCCGCGTAAAGCGCCGATTGTGCGGAACAAGGTTCCGGCCATGGAAGGGTGTCCGCAGAAGCGAGGCGTCTGCACCCGCGTGTATACGACCACTCCGAAAAAGCCGAACTCGGCTCTGCGGAAGGTGGCTCGTGTCCGTCTCACCAATGGCTTCGAGGTGACGTCCTACATTCCGGGTGAGGGGCATAATCTGCAGGAACACTCGGTGGTCATGATCCGCGGTGGCCGCGTGAAGGATCTTCCGGGTGTCCGCTATCACATCATTCGTGGCACGCTGGATACCCAGGGTGTCGAGGATCGCCGTCAGCGCCGTTCCAAATACGGCGCTAAACGGCCGAAATAACAGGAAGCCCGCTCATGTCACGTCGTCACGCAGCAGAAAAACGCGAGTTTCTCCCCGATCCGAAATTCGGGGATGTGGTCATAACGAAATTGATGAACGGCTTGATGCTCGATGGCAAAAAGTCGGTTGCCGAGAAAATCGTCTATGACGCTTTCGACGATATCGAAGGCAAGACCAGTCAAAATCCTGTGGATTTGTTCCACGAAGCCCTCAACAATGTAAAGCCGCAGATCGAAGTGCGCTCCCGCCGTGTGGGCGGTGCGACCTATCAGGTGCCGGTGGAAGTGCGTGGCGAACGCGCTCAGGCTTTGGCGCTCCGGTGGCTAATTGATACGGCCCGGAATCGCTCGGAAAATACCATGACCGGGCGTTTGTCGGCCGAGCTTTTGGATGCCGCTAACAATCGCGGCGCCGCTGTGAAGAAACGCGAGGATACACACCGGATGGCCGAAGCCAATAAGGCTTTCGCCCATTATCGCTGGTAAGCCTCCTTTAGAGAAAAGAAGAACGAAAAAATGGCACGCAGCACTTCCCTCGACCGCTATCGCAATATCGGCATCATGGCCCACATTGATGCGGGTAAGACCACGACGACCGAGCGTATTCTCTATTATACCGGCCGTTCCTACAAAATCGGCGAGGTTCATGACGGCAACGCCACCATGGACTGGATGGAGCAAGAGCAGGAACGCGGCATCACCATTACCTCCGCTGCCACGACCACTATGTGGCGCGACCACCGGGTGAACATCATTGATACGCCGGGCCACGTGGACTTCACCATTGAGGTCGAACGCAGCTTGCGTGTTCTCGATGGCGCGGTCGCCGTGTTTGATAGTGTCGCCGGTGTGGAGCCGCAGTCCGAAACCGTTTGGCGTCAGGCTGATAAATATGCCGTGCCACGGATTTGCTTCGTCAACAAGATGGATCGGATCGGCGCCGACTTTTATCGCTGCGTTGATATGATCATTGACCGTTTGGGAGCGACCCCCCTGGTGACCCAGTTGCCGGTCGGTTCCGAAGCTGAATTTGCCGGCGTGATCGATCTGCTGAAAATGCAGGCCATCATTTGGAAAGACGAATCTCTGGGCGCTGAATTCGAATATACCGACATCCCCGCCGATTTGCAGGACCAAGCCGCTGAGTACCGCGAAAAGCTGGTTGAGACGGCGGTCGAGCAGGACGACGATGCGATGGAGGCTTATCTCGAAGGCAACGAGCCGGACGAGGAAACCCTGATCAAGTGTATTCACAAAGGCACCGTCAATCTGGACTTTGTCCCGGTTCTTTGCGGTTCCGCCTTTAAAAACAAGGGCGTGCAGCCGCTTCTTGACTCGGTTGTTGATTACCTGCCGAGCCCGACCGAGGTCGCGGCGATCAAGGGTATCGACGTCAAGACCGAAGAAGAAATCCAACGCAACAATTCAGACGACGAACCGTTCTCGGCCTTGGCCTTTAAGATCATGAACGATCCGTTCGTCGGTTCTCTGACCTTCGCCCGCGTCTATTCCGGCGTGGTGGAAAGCGGTCAGAGCATCATGAACTCGGTTAAGGGCAAGCGCGAACGCGTCGGCCGGATGCTGCTGATGCACGCCAACGATCGGGAAGACATCAAGGAAGCCCGCGCCGGTGACATCGTCGCCCTGGCGGGTCTCAAGGAAACCACCACCGGTGATACTCTGTGCGATCCGGACAACCAAGTGATTCTGGAGCGGATGGAATTCCCCGATCCGGTAATCGAAATTGCGGTCGAGCCGAAAACCAAGGGCGACCAGGAGAAAATGGGTCAGGCGTTGGCCCGTCTGGCGGCCGAAGATCCGTCCTTCCGGGTGACCACCGACCACGAAAGCGGTCAAACTGTCATCAAGGGTATGGGCGAGTTGCACCTGGAAATTCTGGTTGACCGGATGAAGCGGGAATTCAAGGTGGACGCCAATGTCGGTCAGCCGCAGGTGGCTTATCGCGAAACCATCAAGGTCCCGGCCGATATCGACTACACCCACAAGAAACAGACCGGTGGCGCGGGTCAATTCGCGCGCATCAAGGTCAAGTTCGAGCCGTTGCCCCCCGGTTCCGGTTTTGAATTCATCAACAGCACCGTCGGTGGATCAGTGCCGAAAGAATACGTGCCGGGTGTCGAAAAGGGGATCAACAGCGCCATGGAATCCGGGCCGCTGTCCGGCTTCCCGGTGACCGACCTGAAGGCCGAGCTCTATGACGGTGACTCCCACGATGTGGACTCCAGCGTGATGGCGTTTGAAATCGCTGCCCGCGCCGCGTTCCGCGAAGGTGTTCTCAAGGGTAAGCCGGCGCTGCTGGAGCCTATGATGAAGGTCGAGGTGGTAACCCCGGAAGAATATATGGGTGACATCATCGGCGATCTGAACAGCCGCCGCGGCAACGTCAATTCCATGGATCAGCGGGGCAACGCCCGGGTGATCAATGCGATGGTGCCGCTGGCGAATATGTTTGGCTATGTGAACACGCTGCGGTCCATGAGTCAGGGCCGGGCCCAGTTCACCATGCACTTTGATCATTATGCGGAGACGCCGCACGCGGTGTCTGAAGAGGTCCGCGAACGACTGGCCGGTTAGGGGCGGTCAGGACAACAACAACTTAGACAAGGAAATCGGAGTTTAAGCGATGTCTAAAGAGAAATTTGAGCGTAATAAGCCGCACTGTAACATTGGAACGATTGGCCACGTTGACCATGGCAAGACGACGTTGACGGCGGCGATCACGAAGACGCTGGCGGAGAGCGGCGGTGCGGAGTTCACGGACTACGCTGACATTGATAAGGCGCCGGAGGAGCGGGAGCGTGGGATCACGATCTCGACGGCGCACGTTGAGTACGAGACGGACGCGCGTCACTACGCGCACGTGGACTGCCCTGGTCACGCTGACTATGTGAAGAACATGATCACGGGCGCGGCGCAGATGGACGGCGCGATTTTGGTTGTTAACGCGGCGGACGGCCCGATGCCGCAGACGCGGGAGCATATTCTGTTGGCCCGTCAGGTTGGTGTGCCGGCGATTGTTGTTTACATGAACAAGGTCGACCAGGTGGACGATGAAGAGCTTTTGGAGCTTGTTGAGCTTGAGGTTCGGGAGCTTCTGTCTTCTTACGAGTTCCCGGGCGACGATATTCCGATTGTGAAGGGTTCTGCTCTGGCGGCTTTGGAAGGCCGTGATGACGAGATCGGCAAGAACTCGATCATGGAACTGATGGCGGCGGTTGATGAGTACATCCCGCAGCCGGAGCGCCCGAAGGATCAGCCGTTCCTGATGCCGATCGAGGATGTGTTCTCGATCTCTGGCCGGGGTACGGTTGTGACGGGCCGTGTTGAGTCTGGTGTTTTGAACACGGGCGACGAAGTTGAGATCGTCGGTATCAAGGATACGCAGAAGACGGTTTGCACGGGTGTTGAGATGTTCCGCAAGATCCTTGATCAGGGTGAGGCGGGCGACAACATCGGTTGCCTGCTGCGCGGCACGAAGCGTGAAGAGGTTGAGCGCGGCCAGGTTGTTGCGGCGCCGGGATCGATCACGCCGCACAAGAAGTTCACGTGCGAGGCTTACATCCTGACGAAGGAAGAGGGTGGCCGTCACACGCCGTTCTTTGCGAACTATCGTCCGCAGTTTTACTTCCGGACGACGGACGTGACGGGGACGGTTGAACTGCCGTCCGGGACGGAGATGGTGATGCCGGGTGACAATATCTCGATGACGGTCGAGCTGATCACGCCAATCGCCATGGACCAGGGCCTGCGCTTCGCCATCCGCGAAGGTGGCCGCACCGTCGGCGCCGGCGTCGTCGCCAGCATCGTCGAGTAACAATGTTTAATACCGGCGCTCCATGGTGGGGCGCCGGTTCAGTTTAAGGCCTAAGATCATGGTAGACAGTCAAAATATAAGAATACGCCTCAAAGCGTTCGATCACCGGGTGCTGGATCAATCCACCCTGGAGATCGTCAATACGGCCAAGCGCACCGGGGCGCAGGTCCGCGGACCGATCCCGCTGCCGACCAGGATCGAAAAGTACACGGTGCTGCGCTCGCCGCACATCGACAAGAAGTCCCGGGAACAGTTTGAAATTCGCACCCACAAACGGATGCTCGACATTCTGGACCCGACGCCCGAAACCGTTGACGCCTTGATGAAGCTTGATTTGGCTTCTGGCGTCGATGTGGAAATCAAACTCTAGGTGGATCGCGCCATGAGAACCGGATTAATTGCTCAAAAGCTCGGAATGAGCGCCTTCTTCGCGGAAGACGGCGCCCACATTCCAGTCACCGTCCTGAAAGTGGATAATTGCCAGGTCGTTGCCCAGCGCACCCAAGATCGGGACGGCTATTCCGCCCTGCAGCTCGGTGTTGGCGAAGCCAAGGTCAAGAACGTGTCCAAGCAGATGCGCGGCCACTTCGCCAGATCCAAGGTGGAGCCCAAGCGCAAGCTGGCGGAGTTCCGCGTGTCTGATGATGCGCTGATCGATGTCGGTGCTGAATTGACCGCAGATCATTTCGTTGAAGGACAATTTGTCGATGTGGTCGGCACCTCCAAGGGTAAAGGTTTTGCCGGCGGCATGAAGCGCCACGGCTTTGGCGGTCTGCGCGCCTCGCACGGTGTGTCGATCAGCCACCGCGCCATTGGTTCCACCGGTCAGTGCCAGGACCCTGGCAAGGTGTTCAAAGGTAAGAAAATGGCCGGCCAAATGGGTGACGTCCAAGTGACCTCGCAAAATCTACAGGTCGTTTCCACGGACACGGATCGCGGGTTGATCCTGGTGAAGGGCGCGGTGCCCGGATCCAAGGGAGGGTTTATTCTGGTCAGCGACGCCGTGAAGAAGCCGCTGCCTGATGATGTGCCCATGCCGGGCGCAATTCGGGGTGGCGCCGCCGCTGCCGAAGAAGCGCCCGCGGAAGATGAGGTCCCGGCCGAAGAAGTTCAAGTAGAAGCCGTGGAAGCCGCCGCTGAAGAGGCGCCGGTGGAAGAGGCCGCGCCCGAGGCTGAGGCCAAAGATGCCGGCGATGCCGACGGCGAAGAGAATAAGGAATAGTCGGTCATGAAATGTGACGTGATCAGTTTGGATAACAAGAAGGTCGGCGATATCGATCTCGACGATGCCATTTTCGGCGTGTCGCCTCGTGCCGATCTTCTGCATCGCGCCGTGAATTGGCAGCTCGCCAAGCGCCGGTCGGGCAATCACAAAACAAAGCAGCGTGCCGAGATCGCTGGCAGCACGGCTAAGCCGTTCCGTCAGAAGGGCACGGGCCGCGCCCGCCAAGGTGACCGGAAGTCCCCGCACATGGTCGGCGGCGGTGTCGCGTTCGGTCCTTTGGTGCGCGATCACAGCCACAGCCTGCCCAAGAAAGTGCGTCGCGCCGCTATGCGCTCCGCGCTGTCCGCCAAACAGGCCGATGGCAAGCTGATTGTTCTGGATGAGGCGAAGTCCGCTTCCGGTAAAACCGGCGAGCTGGCGAAACAGTTGAAGGCATTGGGCTGGAAATCAGCCTTGGTTATCGGCGGTAATGAAGTGGATGCGAATTTCAGCCGCGCCCTCGGCAACATCCGCGAAGTCGATGTGCTGCCGCAGCAGGGCGCCAATGTCTATGACATCCTCCGCCGCGACACGCTGGTGCTGACCAAGGACGCCGTGGCCCAGTTGCAGGAGCGTTTGAAATGAGCAGTCCGTACGCCAACAAAAACCTGACGCTCTCTAAAGAGCGGATGTATCAAGTGATCAGCGCGCCGATGATTACGGAAAAGGCGACGATCATTTCCGAACATAACCAAGTCGTCTTTAAGGTGCCGCTGGACGCGTCCAAACCGGAAATTCGCGCCGCCGTCGAAGGGCTTTTTGATGTCAAGGTGAAGGCCGTGAATACCCTCCGTCAGAAAGGGAAGGTGAAGCGGTTCCGTGGCAAAATCGGCAAGCGGGTCGATACCAAGAAAGCGATCGTGACGCTGGTCGATGGCGATTCCATTGATATTACGACCGGCGTATAGGCAGGGGACGGATTATGGCACTTAAGAATTACAAACCCACATCCCCCGGTCGGCGGAGCCTTGTGCTCGTCGATAAGTCGGATCTGTGGTCCGGCAAGCCGGAAAAAAGCCTGACCGAAGGTCTGCGCAGCAAGGGCGGCCGCAACAACAAGGGCCGCATCACCATGCGCCGCCGGGGTGGCGGTCACAAACGCCGCTATCGGGTCGTTGATTTCAAGCGGCAGCGTTATGATGTGCCGGCGACGGTCGAGCGTTTGGAGTATGATCCGAACCGGAGCGCCTTTATCGCCCTGATCACCTACGAAGATGGCGAGAAATCGTATATCCTCGCGCCGCAACGTCTGCAGCCGGGTGACACGGTCATCTCCGGAGAGCGGGTTGATATCAAGCCGGGCAATGCGCTGCCCATGAGCAATATTCCGGTTGGCACCATCATCCACAATGTGGAGATGAAAGTCGGCAACGGCGGTCAGATCGCTCGGTCGGCGGGCACCTATGTGCAGCTGATCGGTAAGGATCAAGGCTATGCGCAGCTACGCCTGACCTCCGGTGAAATTCGCATGGTGCGCGCCGAGTGCATGGCCACCATCGGTGCGGTGTCCAATCCGGATCAAGCCAATACCAAGCTGGGTAAAGCCGGCCGCAAGCGCTGGCTGGGCAAACGTCCTCAGGTTCGCGGTGTCGCGATGAACCCGGTTGATCACCCCCACGGCGGTGGTGAGGGCCGGACCTCCGGTGGCCGCCATCCGGTGTCCCCGTGGGGCAAGCCGACCAAGGGTAAACGTACGCGGAATAACAAGAAGACCGACCGGCTGATTATGCGCCGGCGGAAGCGGTAAAGGAGGAACTGTGTCTCGTTCTGTTTGGAAAGGACCGTTCGTCGACGGTTACATGCTGAAGAAGGCGGAGGCAGCCCGCGCATCCGGTCGTAATGACGTTATTAAGACCTGGTCCCGGCGTTCCACCATCCTGCCGCAATTCGTTGGCCTGACCTTTGGGGTCTACAACGGCCAGAAATTCATCCCCGTGTTGGTGACTGAAAACATGGTGGGTCACAAATTGGGCGAGTTTTCGCCGACCCGCAATTATTACGGTCACGCCGCGGACAAGAAAGGTAAGAGGGACTAGTCATGGGCAAGAGTGCAGCCCCCCGGCGTCTGGCTGATAACGAAGCGAAGGCTTTTTCCAAGTCGATCCGCATCAGCCCGCAGAAGTTGAACCTGGTGGCCCAGAGCATCCGGGGCAAGTCCTGCGAGGAAGCCTTGAACGAATTGACCTTCTCCCGCCGTCGTGTGGCCGGTGAAGTAAAGAAGGTTCTGCAGTCGGCGATCGCCAATGCGGAAAATAATCAGCAACTGGATGTGGACCGTCTGTTTGTCGCCGAAGCGACCGCCGGCCGCCAGTTTGTGATGAAACGCTGGAAGGCCCGGGCTCGCGGCCGGGTGGGGCGCATTTTGAAGCCCTTCAGCAACTTAACCATTGTGGTGCGTGAGCGCGAGGAGACGGCGTAATGGGGCAGAAAGTTAATCCGATCGGTTTTCGCGTCGGTATCAACCGGACCTGGGATTCCCGATGGTACGCCGACAAGAACAGCTATGCCGATCTTCTGCACGAGGATTTGGAGCTTCGGAGCTATCTTCAGAGCCGCCTGCAACAGGCTGGTCTCAGCAAGGTCGTGATTGAACGTCCGGCGCGCCGCGCGCGGGTGACGATCCACACGGCTCGTCCGGGTGTGGTCATCGGCAAGAAAGGCGCCGATATCGAGACGTTGCGGGCCGAACTGGCGCGCCGCACCGGTGGCGATGTCAGCCTGAACATTGTTGAAATCCGCAAGCCGGAAATCGACGCCCAGTTGATCGCCGAGAATATCGCCCAGCAGTTGGAGCGCCGGATTGCATTCCGCCGCGCCATGAAGCGGGCCGTACAGTCGGCCATGCGCCTCGGCGCCGAGGGTATTCGTATTAACTGCGCCGGCCGGTTGGGCGGTGCGGAAATTGCCCGGACTGAATGGTATCGCGAAGGGCAGGTGCCGCTGCACACGCTCCGCGCTGATATCGATTATGGCACCGCGCGGGCCAAGACCACGTACGGCATCTGCGGTGTGAAGGTTTGGGTCTATCGCGGTGAAATTTTGGCTCACGATCCGATGGCCGTTGAAAAACGCGCCTTGGAACAACAGCCGCAGCGTTAAGGGTCAAGGAACGGACAAATGCTTCAGCCGAAAAGAACAAAATTCCGGAAAGCCCATAAGGGCCGGATTCACGGGAATGCCAAGGGTGGCTCCGCGTTGAACTTCGGGGCCTATGGCTTAAAGGCGATGACCCCAGGCAGGATTACCGCCCGCCAGATCGAGGCGGCGCGGCGGACCATGACCCGGCATATGAAACGCGCCGGCCGTGTATGGATCCGCATCTTCCCGGATATTCCTGTGTCGACCAAACCGGCGGAAGTTCGTCAGGGTAAAGGTAAGGGTACGCCCGAATATTGGATCGCCCGGGTTAAACCCGGCCGCATCATGTTCGAAATCGATGGTGTGCCGGAAGGGATTGCCCGCCGGGCGTTTGAGCTGGCGGCGGCAAAACTGCCGAACCAGACCAAATTCGTCCAACGCCTGGGCGCGGGAGATTAAGCAATGAAAGCCGAAGATCTGCGCACCAAGACGGTCGATGAGCTGAACGATCATGTGAACGACCTGGCCAAGGAAGCCTTTAGTCTGCGCTTCCAGCAAGCCAGTGGTCAGCTCGAGAATACTGCCCGCGTCCGTGCGGTCCGCCGTGACCTTGCCCGGGTAAAGACAATTTTGAAGGAAAAGACGCGGGAAGCCGCCTCCTAAGGAGTTTTAGTGATGCCGAAGCGAATTATGCAGGGTGTCGTTGTTAGCGACAAAATGGACAAGACGGTCGTCGTAAATGTCGAACGTAAGTTCGCCCATCCCCTGTACAAAAAATACATCAAGCGCTCGAAGCGTTATCACGCCCATGACGAAAATAACGCGTGCAAGGTTGGGGACATTGTCAGCATTCAGGAATGCCGGCCGCTGTCGAAGACCAAACGCTGGGAAGTAATCGCCGACGCCGGTTAAGGCGTGGTGAAGTAGAAGGACGTAAGCAGATGATTCAGATGCAAACCAACCTGGAAGTGGCGGATAATTCCGGCGCGCGACGGGTGCAGTGCATCAAGGTTCTCGGCGGTTCGAAGCGCAAATTTGCTTCGGTCGGCGATGTAATCGTGGTGTCGGTTAAAGAGGCCATTCCACGCGGACGCGTGAAGAAGGGTGAAATGCACCGCGCCGTCGTGGTGCGCACGGCCAAGGAGATCCGCCGCCCCGATGGCAGCGCGATTCGCTTTGACAGCAATGCCGCCGTGTTGATCAACAACCAGAACGAGCCCATCGGTACCCGGATTTTCGGCCCGGTGACTCGTGAGCTGCGCAGCAAGAGCTACATGAAGATTATTTCGCTCGCGCCGGAGGTGCTGTAATGGTTGCGCATATCAAAAAAGGCGACAAGGTTGTGGTCCTGACCGGCCGTGACAAAGGTAAAACCGGTGAAGTTCTGAAGACGATCCCGGCGCGTGACCGGGCGATTGTTCAGGGCGTCAATATGGTGAAGCGTCACACCGCGCCGTCGCAGGCCGGCGCCGGTGGCATCATCGAAAAAGAAGCTACCATTCATGTTTCCAACCTGGCCCATGTGGACCCGTCGGATGACAAGCCGACCCGCGTCGGCACCAAGGTTTTGGAAGATGGCCGCCGTGTCCGCTATGCGAAGCGGTCCGGCGAAGTAGTTGATTTATAAGGATTTTTGAAATGGCTCGCTTACGCGATACGTTCGATTCTGAAATCCGGCAGAAGCTGATGGAACGGTTGAACTACACCAATCCGATGCAGGTGCCGAAGCTGGATAAGATTGTGCTCAACATGGGTGTGGGAGAGGCCTCTCAAGACCGCAAGAAGATCGAGTCTGCGGTTGATGAGATGACGGCAATCGCCGGTCAGAAGCCGGTGGTCACCAAGGCCCGCAAATCCATCGCCGGGTTTAAGTTGCGCGACGGTATGATCGTCGGTTGCAAGGTTACCCTCCGGGGTGAGCGCATGTACGAGTTCCTTGACCGCCTGGTCAACGTTGCCTTGCCGCGTGTCCGCGACTTCCGCGGTATTTCGGGCAAAAGCTTTGACGGCCGGGGTAATTTCGCCTTGGGCATCAAGGAACAGATCATTTTTCCGGAGATCGACTACGATCGTGTCGATCAAATTCGGGGTATGGACGTGGTGATTTGCACCACGGCGAGTTCGGACGACGAAGCCCGCGAGCTTCTGCGCGAATTCAACATGCCATTCAATAACTAGAGATAGGGACGGAGATTTAGGATGGCCAAAAAGAGCGTCATCGAACGGAACAAGAAGCGCATGCGCATGTCGGCCCAATATGCCGAAAAGCGCGCCGCGTTAAAGGCAATCGCGAAAGATCAAAATGCGAGCGCCGAGGACCGTTTCAATGCCTGGCTGAAACTTGCGGAACTGCCGCGCAACTCTTCGAAGACTCGTGTGCGTCTGCGTTGTGATGTGTCCGGCCGTGGCCGCGGTAACTACCGCAAATTCCGTCTGTCGCGTATCGCTTTGCGCGACCTTGCGTCGCTGGGGCAGATCCCCGGCATGGTCAAGTCGAGCTGGTAAAGGAGAGACGCCAAAGATGTCTATGACTGATCCCGTAGCGGACTTGTTAACCCGCATTCGTAACGGCCAACAGGCCAAAAAGGATTCGATTGTCGCGCCGGCGTCCAAGCTGCGCGAAAATCTTCTCGATGTGCTCCGCCGTGAAGGCTACATCCGGAACTTCGAACGCTATAACGTGAAGACCGGCATCGATGAAATTAAGATCGAGCTCAAGTATTTCGATGGTGAGCCGGTGATCCGCGAGATCAATCGCGTGTCCCGTCCGGGCTGCCGTGTGTATTCGAAAATCAAGGACCTGCCGAAAGTCTATAACGGCCTCGGCATCGCCATTCTGTCGACACCGCGGGGCGTTATGTCCGACGCGGAAGCCCGCGAGGCGAATGTCGGCGGCGAAGTCCTGTGTCACGTATTCTAGGGTTGAGGAGGCCGTAGGAAAATGTCTCGCGTAGGGTTAATCCCGGTCTATATTCCCGATGGGGTCAATGTTGATCTGCAAGGACGGGAGCTGACCGCCAAAGGTAAGCTCGGTGAACTCAGCCTCACGTTCGTGGATGATGTAGAGCCGTCGATTGAGGAAAATCAGTTGTGGGTCAAACCGGTCAATGATTCGATGACGGCCCGTAAAATGTGGGGAACCTATCGTAGCCTCGCCAGCAACGTGATTGTTGGCGTCAGCGAAGGTTTCACCCGGGAATTGGAGATCAACGGCGTCGGCTACCGTGCCGCGGTGCAGGGTAAGGATTTGGTTCTGCAACTGGGTTATAGCCACGAAGTAAAGTTCCCGATTCCTGAAGGTATAAAAATCGACTGCCCGTCCCAAACCGAGGTTACGATTACCGGCGCGGACAAGCAGGAGGTGGGAAGTGTCGCCGCGAAGATCCGTTCCTTCCGTCCGCCGGAACCCTTTAAGGGCAAGGGCGTGAAATACAAGGAAGAACAAATCGTCCGCAAGGAAGGAAAGAAGAAGTAAGCCATGAAAACGAGCAAACAGCTTTTCGATCGCCGTCGCGGGCGGGTCCGGGGCAAGATATCCAAACGCTCCCGTGGGCGGGTGCGCCTGTCCGTTTTCCGGTCCGGCCGTCACATCTACGCCCAGGTCATCGACGACAAGAGCGGCAACACGATTGCCTCTGCGTCCAGCCTGGAAAAGGACCTGCGTTCCTCGCTGAAGAATGGAAGCACGGTCGAGGCCGCCGGCGAAGTCGGCAAGCTGGTCGCCGAACGGGCAAAGAAAGCCGGCGTCGAGCAAGTCGTGTTTGATCGCGGCGCTTATTTATATCACGGCCGGGTCAAGGCCCTGGCCGAGGCGGCTCGCGAAGCCGGCCTGTCGTTTTAGGAGAGAGGGATATGGCACGAGAACCTCGCGGAGATCGGGACAACAGGGATCGAGAAGATCCGGAACTGATCGACAAACTTGTCGGCATCAACCGTGTCGCCAAAGTGGTCAAAGGTGGCCGGCGGTTCGGCTTTGCCGCGCTGGTCGTCGTCGGTGACGGCCGTGGCCGGGTTGGCTTCGGCAGCGGTAAGGCCCGCGAAGTCCCGGAAGCAATCCGCAAGGCGACGGAAGCCGCGAAGCGCAAGCTGATCCGGGTGCCGCTGCGTGAGGGCCGGACCCTGCATCATGATGTGACCGGCCGCTATGGCGCGGGTAAAGTCGTCGTTCGCGCGGCCCCTCCGGGCACGGGTATTATTGCCGGTGGCCCGATGCGCGCTGTGTTCGAGACCCTGGGCGTGCAGGACGTGGTTGCCAAATCCAACGGCAGCCCCAACCCGCACAACATGGTGAAGGCGACGATCAACGCCCTCGAGAATTTGGTTTCACCGCGTTCGATTGCGGCGAAGCGGGGTAAAAAGGTCAGCGATATTGTCAGCCGCCGTGATGGCGCTGCCGCCGCGGCCAAGGAGCAATAGTCATGGCGACGGTTACCGTTACGCAAATCGGCAGCCCCATCGGCCGTCCGAAAGATCAGCGCGATACGCTGAAGGGTCTGGGTCTGAACAAAATGAACCGCACCCGCACGCTGGAAGACACGCCGGCGGTGCGCGGCATGATTAACAAGGTCAGCCATCTGGTCCGGGTCGAAGAAAGCGCCTAAATCCCCGGCCAAGGTGAATTTTAAGGACGAGTACAATGAGACTGAACGAAATCCGCGATAACGAAGGCGCCCGAAAGTCCCGCACGCGGGTCGGACGGGGTGAAGGTTCCGGCAAAGGTAAGACCGGCGGACGTGGCCAAAAAGGTCAGAAATCCCGTTCGGGTGTGTCCATGGTCGGGTTTGAAGGCGGCCAGATGCCGATCTACCGGCGGACGCCGAAGCGCGGCTTCAACAATATCTTCCGCAAGAACTACGAGATCGTGAACCTCGGCCGACTTCAGAAGGCGATCGACGAGAAAAAGCTGAGCGATGGCGCAATCAACGCCGATGCGTTGCAGCAGGCTGGTCTGATCCGCAACAACAAAGATGGCGTCCGGCTGCTGGGCCAGGGTGAATTGAGCGCGAAGATCGAGATCGAGGTTGCCGGCGCAACCAAATCCGCCATCGCCGCCGTTGAAGGCGCAGGGGGCAAGGTGATTTTGCCGGCGCCGACTAAGGTTGAACTTGAAGCCCGGGAAAAATCGGCCAAATCACAAGCTAAGAAAGATGCGGCCACGCCGAAAAAGGCCGCTGCCGAAGATGACGCCGAGGCTGATGCCGACGCGCCGGCTGCTGAAGAGGGCGGCGACGAGGAATAAACGCCCAACGGCGTCGTTCCTAGAGTTGAACGGGGGCCGAACCGGGCCCAGGAGTGAACATGGCATCTGCTGCCGAACAACTAGCCGCTAATCTCAACTTCGGCGCTTTTTCTAAAGCGACCGAGTTGAAAAAACGCCTTTGGTTTACCTTGGGCGCGCTGATTGTTTACCGGCTGGGCACCTATATTCCGCTGCCGGGCATTGATCCGGTTATTCTGCAGGATATTTTCCGTCAGCAGGCGGGCGGCATCTTGGGCATGTTCAATATGTTCGCGGGCGGCGCTTTGGGGCGTATGACCATTTTTGCCCTGAACATCATGCCGTATATCTCCGCCGCCATTATCATGCAGTTGATGACGTCCATTTCCCCCACATTGGGTCAGCTCAAAAAAGAAGGGGAGCAGGGACGCAAGAAGATCAACCAATACACCCGCTACGGCACCGTGCTGATTGCCGCGGCGCAGGCCTATGGAATTTCCGTCGGCATTGAAGGCATGACCAGCTCCGCCGGCTCCGCCGTGATCGATCCCGGCGCGTTTTTCCGGTTTACCACGGTGGTTACGTTGGTCGGCGGCACCATCTTCCTGATGTGGCTGGGTGAGCAGGTGACCGCGCGCGGTGTTGGTAATGGCATCTCGCTGATTATCTTCGCCGGTATTGTGGCGGAACTGCCCAGTGCTCTGGCCGCCACGCTGGAATTGGGCCGGACCGGCGCCATGTCATCTGCGCTGATCGGCGCCCTGTTGATCGGCGCGATCTTGGTTATTTACGGTATTGTTTGGGTCGAACGGGCTCAGCGCCGGGTGCTGGTTCAGTATCCGAAGCGCCAGCAGGGCAACAAAATGTTCGGTGGCGAAAGCTCCCACATTCCGTTGAAGATCAATACCTCCGGCGTAATTCCGCTGATTTTTGCGTCCTCTCTGTTGCTGATGCCGATCACGGTTATTCAATTGTCGGCGAACCAGGGACCGGAATTCCTGAACACTATTGCGCTGTTCCTGGGCCGGGGCCAGCCGGGATACCTGATCCTGTTTGCGGTGTTGATTGCGTTCTTCGCCTTCTTCTATACGGCGGTCGTGTTTAACCCGGTGGAAACCGCGGACAATCTGAAAAAATACGGCGGCTTTATCCCGGGTATCCGGCCCGGCAAGAACACGGCCGATTACTTGGATTACGTGCTGACTCGGTTAACGGTGGTCGGCGCTGTGTATCTGGTCGCCGTGGCAATCCTGCCGGAAATGTTGATTTCCGAGTTTAGCGTACCGTTCTTCTTTGGCGGCACCAGCTTGCTGATCGTGGTGTCGGTCACCATGGATACGGTCGCGCAAATTCAATCTCACCTTTTGGCCCATCAGTATGAGGGGCTGATCAAGAAGTCCAGATTGAAGGGACGGCGGGGATGAACCTGATTCTTCTGGGACCTCCCGGCGCCGGGAAAGGGACCCAGGCGGAACGGTTAGTAGAGGAATACGGTCTGGTCCAATTGTCCACCGGGGAAATGCTCCGGCAAGAAATCAAGGCGGGCAGTGAGATCGGCAATGAGGCGAAGAAATTGATGGATGCGGGCCAATTGGTGCCGGACGACATGATTATCGGGTTGATTTCATCTCGAATGGACGGCGAAGAGTTGGCAAAGGGCATTATTTTGGACGGTTTTCCGCGGACGACGGCTCAGGCAGAGGCGTTGGACGCGATGTTGTCGGAAAAAGGACAGGTTATGGATCATGTGATCCAGATAGATGTGGACGAAGACGCGATCGTGGAGCGCATTTGCGGCCGGTTTTCCTGTGCGGAATGCGGCGCCGGCTATCACGATACGTTCCTGAAGCCGGCCGAAGAAGGCGTCTGCGACAAATGCGGCAATACTGAATTGGTGCGCCGTACCGATGACAACGAAGAGACCGTGCGGTCTCGTCTTGTGGCCTATAGATTACAAACGGCGCCGATTTTACCGTATTACGAGAAAAATGGGTCGTTGACGACCGTGGATGGCAATCGCCCCATGGAAGAAGTTTTGGACGAAATTAAGGGGGTTATCGCGGCAGGATAATCGAACTTGCGCGAGTTGACTTCGGGAGCTTTCTCCCTATAATCGCGCCTCTTCGGGACCCCCCGCGATATATGGTTAAATTATTGAAAGCTAAGGAGAACTGGCTTTGGCTCGTATTGCTGGCGTAAATATCCCAACCCAAAAGAGGGTCGAAATCGCCTTGACCTATATCTACGGGATTGGACGCACGACGGCGACCCGGATTTGTCACCAAATCGGGATCCCGCAGGAACGCCGTGTGCATGAACTCACCGATGATGAGGTGTCGCAAATTCGTGACGTCATCGATCGGGATTTCCAGGTCGAAGGCGATCTTCGCCGGGAAGTGTCCATGAATATCAAACGGCTGATGGACCTTGGGTGCTATCGGGGTTTGCGGCATCGCCGCGGCTTGCCCGTGCGTGGTCAGCGCACCAGCACCAATGCCCGCACCCGGAAGGGTCCGGCCAAGGCAATCGCCGGCAAGAAGAAAGTTTAACCGAAGTACGAATTCGTTAGTTAGGGCCGGGCTTTGTCCGGCGAAAGTTGAAGGTTCGAGATGGCAAAAGCAGCTACAGCACGTCCGCGCCGCCGGGAACGGAAGAACATCACGTCCGGTGTGGCGCATGTGAACGCGACGTTCAATAACACCCTCATCACCATCACCGATGCTCAGGGGAATGCGATTTCCTGGTCCTCAGCGGGGAGTCAGGGTTTCAAGGGGTCGCGCAAGTCGACCCCTTATGCCGCACAGGTCGCGGCGGAGGATGCCGGGCGCAAAGCGCAGGAACACGGCATGAAATCCCTGGAAATTGAGGTCAAGGGTCCCGGTTCGGGGCGGGAGTCCGCGCTGCGGGCCCTGCAAGCTATTGGCTTCACCATTACCTCTATTCGGGACGTTACGCCGATACCACATAACGGCTGCCGTCCCCGCAAACGCCGTCGCGTATAACGGTGATTTGCATCCAACCGGCTAGTCCGACGGGATCAGCCGGCAAGTAATTTTGTTTTTAACCTGCAGCAAATTGAGGCGCGCTCGTGATCCAGAAAAATTGGCAGGAACTGATTAAACCGAACAAATTGGAAGTCGTTCAAGGCGCAGTGCCGGAACGGCGTGCAACTATTGTCGCGGAACCGCTGGAGCGCGGTTTCGGCCTGACGCTGGGCAACGCCCTACGCCGGGTTCTTTTGTCTTCGCTCCAAGGCTCGGCGGTGACCGCCATTCAGATTGATGGCGTGCTGCATGAGTTCTCTTCCATTCCGGGCGTCCATGAAGACGTGACCGATATCGTGTTGAACATCAAGTCCATGGGTGTGCGCATGCACAGCGAGGGCCCCCGCCGGGTTCTCCTCGAAGCCTCGGGCCCAGGCGAAGTCACCGCCGGCATGATCGACACCGGTCATGACATCGAGGTGATGGACCCCGATCTGGTGATCTGCACCTTGGACAATGACGCCAAGATCCGGATGGAATTGACGGTGGAAACCGGCAAGGGGTATGTCCCGGCGGGGCAGAACAAACCCGAAGAAAGCCCGATCGGTTTGATCCCGATCGACGCCGTATTCTCGCCCGTGCGCAAAGTCGCTTACAAGGTGGACAATGCCCGTGTCGGACAGGTCACCGACTACGACAAACTGTCCATCGATGTGACCACAGACGGTACGATCACACCGGAAGATTCGGTCGCTCTGGCGGCGCGTATCCTGCAGGACCAGCTGCAACTCTTCATCAACTTCGAAGAGCCGCAACTGGCGATCCGCGAGGATGCCCGCGACGAACTGCCGTTCAACAAGAACCTGCTCCGCAAGGTGGACGAGCTGGAACTGTCGGTCCGTTCGGCGAACTGCCTGAAGAACGACAACATCATCTACATTGGCGATCTGGTGCTGAAGAGCGAGGCGGAAATGCTCCGCACGCCGAACTTCGGCCGTAAGTCGCTGAACGAAATCAAGGAAGTGCTGTCCCAAATGGGCCTGCATCTGGGTATGGAAATCACCAATTGGCCGCCCGAGAATATCGAAGACCTGGCCAAACGCCTGGATGAGCCTTTTTAAGACGGCGCGCGTACTAGCTTAGGGAAGAGAGCCATGCGTCACAGAATGAGCGGCCGGAAACTAAACCGGACTTCATCGCACCGCAAATCCATGTTTGCCAATATGACGGCGTCTTTGCTGCGTCATGAGCAGATTAAGACGACCAAGCCGAAGGCCAAGGACCTGCGGAGCTTTGCCGAGAAAATGATCACGCTGGGTAAGCGTGGTGACCTGCATGCCCGCCGGCAGGCCATGTCGTTCCTCCAGGACGGCGAAGTTGTGTCCAAGCTCTTTGATGAGCTGGCGGATCGCTACAAGGAACGTCAGGGCGGTTATACCCGCGTGCTGGCAGCTGGTTTCCGCTATGGGGACTCTGCGCCGATGGCGGTGATCGAACTTGTGGACCGCGATCCCGACGCCAAGGGCGCCGAAGACCGCGCCCGCCACGAAGCGATGCTGGAAGCGGAAGCCGAAGACGCGCCGGTCCCGGTCTAAGGGCTGGTTCAAGCTTGCGCCACTGGCGCCAAAGAACAAATTAAGGGGTGGCCGCGTGCCGCCCCTTTTTTTTTGGCGGGTGAGGGATCGGGAATACGGCATAGGCAGGGTCAACAAAGTGAGTTAGCTTAAAACGATGAGATTTAGACTGCAAAAAATGGCCGCACGGGTCTTTTGGGCCACCGGCATGCTGATCGTGCTGTCAGCAGGGGCCGCAGAGGCGCAAAAGCGCGTGCCCTCATCCCGGGCGGAGGTCAACCTCTCCTTTGCGCCTTTGGTCAAAAAGGCGGCGCCGGCGGTGGTTAACATCTTTACCAAGAAGACCGTGCGCGCCCGCTCTTTTTCACCACTGTTCGATGATCCGTTCTTCCGCCGGTTTTTTGGCGACAATTTCCAGATCGGCCCCCGCACTCGAAAGAAAGTTCAAAATTCCCTGGGCTCCGGCGTGATCGTTGATCCCAAGGGGATCATCGTCACCAATCACCATGTCATCGCCGGTGCGGATGAAATCAGGGTGGTGTTGTCCGACCGCCGGGAATTTGACGCCAAAATTATCGGCAGTGACGAGCGAACTGACCTGGCGATTATTCAGGTCGATGTGAATGGGAGCGCTCTGCCGCATTTGGCGTTCAGGGACTCAGATGAACTTGAAGTCGGTGATCTGGTTTTGGCTATCGGCAACCCCTTTGGTGTCGGACAGACAGTCACTAGCGGGATCGTTTCGGCCTTGGCGCGGACACAGGTTGGGATCAATGATTTTAATTTCTTTATCCAAACCGACGCGGCGATTAACCCCGGCAATTCCGGGGGCGCGCTGATCTCTTTGGACGGACGGCTGGTCGGCGTGAATTCGGCGATATATTCCAAAGGCGGCGGCTCGGTCGGCATTGGCTTTGCCATTCCGTCAAACATGGTGCGATCGGTCTTGTCCGGTATTACCAAGACAGGCCGGCTGGTGCGGCCCTGGATCGGCGCTGAGGGGCAGGGGATCACTGCAGCAATAGCCGAAAACTTGGGCCTCCGACGACCGGCGGGCGTTTTGATCAGTGATGTATTCCCCAAGGGTCCGGCGGATCGGGCGGGTGTCCGGGTCGGCGATGTTATTGTGAGCATCAATGGCCATGAGGTCGATGATCCTGAGGCGCTGCGGTTTAGGATCGCCACCCGGCCAATCGGCGACACCGTGAAACTCAACCTGATCCGTCGGGGCCGTTCGAAAACGGTAGATTTTTCGATTGAAGCGCCGCCGCGCGATCCAAAGCCGGCCAGGACGGAACTCAGTGGCGTACACCCGGTGCAGGGAGCGACGGTCGCCAATCTCTCACCGGCCATGGCGGATGAAATGGGCGTCAATCTGCTGAAAACCGGTGTGATTGTGGTCGAGGTGCGCCGGGGAAGTGCATCAAACCGGTTCGGGTTCCGCCCGGGCGACATTGTCCGGGAGATCAACGGCACGGAGATAAAAAGCGTGGCCCAGCTAAAGGCCCTGCTTATCCAACAGGTAAAGCGCTGGCGGGTGGTAATTGACCGGGATGGGGAAACCCTGTCCATGGTGGTGGATCGTTGAACACACTGTTCGAGTCTCAGGCGCCCCGGCCCTTGGCGGACCGGCTGCGGCCCGACGTTCTTCAAGATGTTGTTGGACAAGATCACCTGTTGGGGGCGGATGCCCCGTTGCGCCGGCTTGTGGATTCAGGCCGGATGGTTTCCATGATCCTCTGGGGGCCGCCGGGCACCGGCAAGACCACCATCGCCCGTCTGTTGGCGGAAAACACCAAGCTCCATTTCGAACTGTTATCCGCCGTCTTTTCCGGGGTGGCTGATTTACGCAAGGTTTTTGAGGGCGCCAAGCACCGGCGGGAAGTCGGCACCGGCACACTCCTGTTTGTCGACGAAATTCACCGTTTCAACCGGGCCCAACAAGACGGTTTTCTACCCTATGTCGAGGACGGCACGGTCATTCTGGTCGGCGCAACGACGGAAAACCCGTCCTTTGAGTTAAACGCCGCCTTGCTGTCCCGTTGCCAGGTTTTTGTCTTGAACCGATTGGACGAAGCGGCGCTGGAGGAGTTGCTGGTGCGCGTCGAGCATTTGGAGGGACGCGCTTTACCCCTGGATGAGGACGCTCGCGTGGCGCTCAAGGCCATGGCGGATGGGGACGGCCGCTATCTGTTGAATATGGCAGAGGAATTGTTTCTTCAGCCGGCGGAGCCCAGTCTGGCGACGCCGGATCTGGCGGACGTGATTCAACGGCGGATGCCGCTTTATGACAAATCCCAGGAGGCGCACTACAACCTGATCAGCGCATTGCATAAGAGCCTACGAGGGTCCGACACGGATGCCGCGCTTTATTGGATGGCGCGGATGCTGGCGGGCGGGGAAGACCCGAATTATATCGCCCGGCGGCTGGTCCGGTTCGCGGTGGAGGATGTTGGCTTGGCCGATCCGAATGCTTTGCCCCAGGCCATTGCCGCCTGGCAGGCCTATGAACGGTTGGGTTCGCCGGAAGGAGAACTCGCTTTGGCCCAGTGTGTGATCTATCTGGGCACCGCGCCCAAATCCAACGCCGCCTATCGAGCCATCGGTGCGGCGACCAAGGCGGCCAAGGAAACCGGTTCACTGTCGCCGCCCAAGCACATCCTCAATGCGCCGACCGATCTGATGAAGGATTTGGGATATGGTGACGGATATCAATACGATCACGACACCAAGGATGGATTTTCCGGGCAGGACTATTTTCCCGACGAGATGAACCGGACATCCTTTTATCGGCCGGTCGATAGAGGCTTCGAGCGGGAAATCAAAAAGCGGCTCGAGTATTGGGACAAGCTGCGGAAGGGCTGACCAGGACGCTTGACAGAAAGTCTCGTGGGGCCAAGAGTCCTGGTCCTACTAGGAAAGCCCACACACAAATGAAAATGATCCTTTACATAGCCGTTGGAGGCGCCATTGGCGCCGTCGGCCGCCACTTGCTGATTGTTCGGGTCACGCATTGGCTGGGCTATGGCTTTCCCTATGGAACGCTGGCCGTAAATATTTTGGGTTCCTTCGCCATGGGCGCGCTGGTCGAGACAATGGCGTTGATTTGGTCGCCGAATCAGGAAATTCGCGCCTTTCTGGTTGTGGGTGTGTTAGGTGCGTTTACCACGTTCTCCCTGTTTTCACTTGATGTGATGACCCTTCTCAATCGGGGGGAGACGATGGCGGCCGGCCTTTATGTCATCACATCCGTTATCCTCTCAATCGGCGCCTTTTTTCTGGCGATGACGATCTTCCGGCACGCGCTGACATGAGCGGCGTTCAAACGATCCCGGTGAGCGAAGACGAAGACGGTCTTCGCGTCGATCGCTGGTTCAAACGCCGGTTTCCGGGTATTGGCCATGGCCGCTTGGAGAAGCTTCTGCGGACCGGACAGGTTCGGGTCGATGGCGGGCGCTGCAAATCCAACACGCGGCTGGTATCTGGCCAAGAGGTCCGGGTTCCACCATTGCCGGATGAAGCAGCCAGAGAACGGAGGAAGCGCTCCGCACCACAAGTCTCCGCCCGAGACCTGCAGGATATTCAAGACACCGTGCTGCATATGGACCGCCATGTCGTCGCTATCAACAAACCGCCTGGTCTTGCGGTGCAGGGTGGCACCGGCACGGCGAAACATGTGGACGCGTTGTTGGATGGATTGCGCTTTGACGCCAAGGAGCGGCCTCGCCTGGTGCACCGGCTGGACAAGGATACGTCCGGCGTTCTGTTGCTGGCGCGTTCCGCCAAATCTGCGGCCATGTTGGGGGAGGCCTTTCGCTCTAAAGAGGCGCGGAAGGTCTATTGGGCGATTGTCGCAGGTGTGCCCCGTCCGGCCATGGGCCGGATTGATCTCTCTTTGGAAAAACGCCCTGGTAGGGGTGGAGAGAAAATGGCGGCGGATGAGGAAGGCAAGCGCGCCATCACGGATTACAAAATTGTTGCCAACGCTGCGCGAAGGGCCTCTTGGCTGGTGCTTGAACCGGTCACAGGCCGCACCCATCAGCTTCGGGTTCATTGCCAAGCCATCGGCACGCCAATCCTGGGTGACGGCAAGTATGGCGGCAAGGACGCGTTTATCGAGGGAGATAGTCCTATCTCCCGCAACCTTCATCTTCATGCGCGTGGCATTCAAATTCCCAATCCCGGCGGCGGGATGTTGGAAGTAATCGCCCCGTTGCCGGAACATATGGTGAAGACGTGGCGCTATTTTGAATTTGAT
>Ga0255776_10000799_pt1 | contig 35882 bp, 42 predicted proteins | sample 071ome_19_FD_179974 | JGI IMG/M metagenome (GOLD analysis project Ga0255776, IMG submission 179974) | Coastal salt marsh microbial communities from the Groves Creek Marsh, Skidaway Island, Georgia - 071413AT metaG (version 2) | ecosystem: Environmental > Aquatic > Marine > Intertidal zone >... | reverse complement strand
CTACTAGAGCAGCGCTTGCTGACTTCTCGATTTCCATCCAGTCGTCAGCTAAGCCAGAAGCTTTACTTGCCAAACCTTGAGATTTTGCCCGAAGCAAATCTACGATATCTGACATGATTACTCCTTACTTCTTATCTTTAGAAGCTTTTTCTTTCTCTTGCTTCTTGGCACGAGCAATTCCCATATCGCGTACAGGACCCCCTGCCCAGTGAGTGTAGCCTTTAGTAAGCTTATGAGTCGCTAAGCCTCCGGCAGCTGCACCGCCGATACCGCCAGCTGCAATAAGAGCCTTAGCTGCAGAAGCGGTCTTAGACATCTTCTTACCGTCCTTAACGCCTTTCTTATATTGAGTGGCGTTAGATTCGATAGCCCCATCTACAGATCCTGTAAGAGATCCTACCATGGATCCACCTACGGCACCGGCACCTGCTGCCATAGCAGTATTTGCACCAGTACCTTTAGGGAAGGCTTTCTTAAGGGACTCTTTAGCTTTACTAAGAGCGCCTTTTACTTTCCCAGGCTGGCAGCTTCCTTAACTAGAGCTACTGCGTCATCAAATGCGATACCGTCTTGCTCTACAAGTTCACTAACAGCAGCAGCTTTTTCTAATTCAGAATAACTAGCTTCAGAAGCCTGCTTGACTAGAAGTACTGCATCTTCAAAATCAATACCTTCAGCCATCAATTCATTAACAGCAGCTAATTTCTCTAGCTCTGCTTCTTTCTCAGAAGCCTGCTTCATGATAGCAGCCGCTTCTTCTAGAGTCTTACCTTCAGCGATAAGCTCAGAAGCTTGCTTAGAGATGTCAGAAGCAACAGCAGCACCAGGAGCGCCTACGTTATCTTCTTTAACTTCGTCAGTGTCAGCATCACCGCCGCGCTCAACGCTAGCTTTAGCTGCTTCAGTTACAGTCTTACCTTGTACTTGGTTCAACTCTTCTTTCTTGTCGTCATCAGCAACCATTGCAGCAGTTTCGTCCGCTACGTTGTTTGCTTGCTTAACCATCGCTAGGATGCTTTCTGCTAGTTCTTTACCAGTTAGGTTCATTTCGCTCTCTCCTTGATCGGAAGCTTCTTTGGTTAGTACAGATTTAAGTTCGTCAGCTACAGAAGTCTCGGATTCTGATGCAGCCTTTTCAATAGTAGTCTCTTCCTCAACAGGAGTCAGACTATCTAATAGACTATCGATAGATAGTTCACTCATTTAGATATTCTCCAATTCTTTACGGAGTGATAACTCCATAAGTTTAGTAGTAAGGCCAGCAGATTTTTCCACTGTATTACTAGATTTTACTTCGCTTGCAGACTTAGTAAATGATCCAGCAAGGGTATTTATCATAATCTTGGCTACGATAGCGCCCCCTACCAGCTTGAGTAAGCTGCCTGCATCTCCAATAGAACCCGGGTTAAACAGGGTCCTGGATCGGTCGAAGTACTTCGAGTTCGCTACAGGGGTCCTTCCTACCTGCCAATTGGCATGGCCTGTTGAAGCACGTTTCTCAACGTATTCTCGTTGGTAACTAGAGCCTTCCATATACTTAGCGAGTACCTTTACAAGCATCTCGTTAGGCTTCGGATTGCTAACATCAGGAATCAGTCCATGAGCATCTAATGGAATGGCATCTTTGCCGTAGACATTGAGAGCGCTCATAGCTAGACTAGAAATCTGTTCTTCTTCCTGTCCAACATATTTACCTGCTAATATTTTAATCAAAAATCTCAGCGATGGGTTAATTCCCAAATAGGCGAAACTCGTGATGATATCTTGTAGAGGGAACTGTTTAAGTACCTCAAGGATATCGCTGTCCGGATCCCCTACCTGGCTAAGGATATCATTAAGATTATCGGATGCGTCCACTGCATCTCCATCTGTCATCTTAATGAGGTCGGCCGCCTTATCTATAGCTTCTTTCAGTATAGAGGCTTTCTTATCTATACCGTAGGATACACCTTCCATTTCGGCAGCCTCTGCTGAACCGACTACGTCTTCTATCTGATTCGCTACCTTAGTCAATACTGCTGAGGTGATATCGGCAGGGCGGATAACGATAGAGATGTCGAAGAACTTAAGAGGCCCGGCATTGATAGCCATAACCTTACGGCCATCCGGTAGTACTTTATTAAGCTGAGTCGATAGATGACTGCAGTATTCTGCACGGGAGTGCGCTTTATTATTGCATACGCTACATACATCGTACGGCGTATGGCATGCCATAGAGGTAACCGGGAAGTTCCCGTCTTCTATAGCAGCTAACTCTGGAGCACCGAGAGATCTATCTACTTCGGCGATAAGTTCGACCCTATGCATGCGCGGGTTATAGTACGAATAGATTACCTTACCGATCGCCTTCGCAGGATCCTTATTGACATGATGTCTGAATACATGGGCCGGACTCGTCTCGAAAGTCTTATGCCATTGTATTAGATTATCCTCTGGGAAATAGTCTCCATTACGATTAGATCCATAGTACTCACCGGCACCCATCGCATTGATATGCAGATAGAACTTATCCGGCTGCTTGGAGATTTTCTTAGAGAAATCAATGACCTCCTGGGCGGCGGCTGCCTTCTCTAGACCTTCAGAGTCTTCACCCAGTAGGGTTACCTCCCAGTCTTCTGAGAAGGATTCGCTATCTAATAGTTTATCCATTTAGGTCTCCTAAAACAAAAAGAGCCCGCATAGCGAGCTCATATAATTAGCGGATCATAGATGCTGCACTAGGGTTGTTCTTAGAGAACTTCTCTTCTAAGTCAGCTAGAGTCTTCATAGTATGAAGGTCTAGACTCTCGGAATCTACATAGTGCGCTAATACGTTACTTAAGGTATTAACATCTTGTGCTACAGTAGGAGCTACTCTGAAGATACTGTCTCCGAAGCTCTTGATACGAGCCAGCTGCTCTCCTTCTAATCCACGTAAGATTTGGTTGCGAGATAGGGCTTGACTCAAGGCTTGCTCATAACGAGAGCGACCTGCTGCATTACCTGTAGCAGAGAATGCCTTTCGTGCTGCCATAGAACCTAGTACGCCCAGGGCGCCTACGCCTAATCCTGCAATACCAGTGCCGATACCTTTACCGAAGCCGTCGGTGATATTCTTGATAGCACCGCTGGAACGTAGGCTATCCATAAAACTGGCTTCTTTATCAAGACCCAGTTCCATAGCCATTACGCCGAATTCCTCAGCAGCCTTTTCAAGATATTCCTGATAGCCTTCCTGGTCAGATGCCTCTTTTTCTAGCGGCTCAGCCATAAGGGCTTCTAAAATTTGCTCTTTCATATTATCCTCTTAAGCTATTCCAAGCGTCGTATGTACGGTTAGTACCTCGAGATACTTCAGCCGCAGAATCCGTTACGGACCATGCGTTATACATTCTGCTTGTCGTTTTGTTAGCGGCCATCTTATCCGCTACCTTCTTAACAGAAGCACCTGCACGTTCTACTCCCGGGATCGACTTCATAGTGTTACCTACTACTCTAGCTGAGTTAGCTAATAGAGGAGCTAGGAAGGCCTGCTTCACCATCTCTTCTGCATGCTCAACCTTAGGAGTAAGATCCTTGATCTCGGAAACTACTTGGGCAGCTTTTTCTAATGTGTCTGAAAGAGATTTTACGCCGGCCAGGTCGTCCTGAGAGTATAGAGTAGTAGATTCAACTACCTCTCCGCCTAATAGGTTAGCCATACGCGCTGATTCAGATACGTGTGCAATCTTCTCGAATACCTTCTCGTCTTTCTTAAGCGCCTCGGCCTGTTTAACGATATCCCACTTCAGGGCATCGCCTTGGTGCCAGAGGTCCGTCAATTTGCAACGTCCTTCCGAGGCTACCTTGGTAAGGGCCTTGGTCTTTTCGCTGTCAGATAGATCTCGTACGCTAGCTTCAGAAGCAACCTTCTCCATAGGCACATCGAATATAGATGCGATGTCAGATAGGTCGGAAGCAGACTTTTCAATAGAGGCCTCTGGAAGCATAGAATCTACTATACTGTCATAATCCGCTACGTCAAATTCAAAGGTTCGATCATCGGCAGATTCAAGTTGAGCCAAGTATGCTAATTGGTTAGACATCTCGACTAGGCGCTTAATCTGCTCTGGGTTTAATTCTAGACTCTCTGCCAGGGCGATAATAGAGTCGTTAAGAGGAGTACCTTCTGCCACTAACGACTTAACGTTATCGGTAGATAGCTCCTTTAGTCTTTCTGGGGAAAATTCCATCATGATTCCTCACGTAGATTTGCGATACTAGGAAGCTCTAGGTCATCCTCTGTAATCTTGTTAAGGGCAAGTTCGAATTCCGCCTTAGCATCATCTTCATCAACTGATATATCACTAAGTAGCTTAGCGAGAGTAGTTGCCTGTCTGGACCATTTAAGTCCTTCCTGAGATGCTTCTGCAGTATTGCTATTGAAGAATGCCTCTTTGCTTCGGAAGTATGCATCTGCCTGGAGATCAACTAGACTTTCCTGAAGAGAAAGTTTATGACCTACGCCGAGTCTCCACTTGATGAATCCGATACCGTTCGTCATGGCCCACTGCTTGAGATTACGCTCATCTTCATCTTCTATGCCAGCAAGATGATTAACCTTATGTATTCTCGATAGTGAATGCACGTCGTAGTAGATATCGTGATAGAACATCAATACATACTTATCGATTTCAAGTATCTCGGATAGAGTATCAAAATCCTCGGAGGCTAAGAGGCCTGCCTCCACGTAGATTCTGACAATCTTATCTAAGAAAATATCTTTGGCCTCTTTAATGATTCGAGAGTCGACGCAGTCGTTAAGGACTGAATCGACCATACTGTCTTTGCCGGCTACTCTACGAATCATGAGCCAATTTCGGTAACCTGGACTAGACATTAACCGTTACTCGATAGATTCTCTAGTTCAACATAGTTGTCACCTAATACGCGTAATGAGTTACGGGTAGAAGTGATTAGACTGTTGAGTGCTTCAGAGTCCATGTCATCGGTCAACTTGCCTGAATTCAATCGGATTAAGAATAGCGTACGGCCAAGCTTATCGATTGCCTCTTTAATCTCAGGAAGGTATTCTTTAATAGAACCGTGTAGGTCTGGATTACGCAGCATCTCAGAGATGATAGTCGCTTCCATGATCTCACGATCTTTTACTTCAGCTACTTCACGTACCTTATTAGGTAGATTCGTTTCAGTATCCGGTGGTAACTTATCTCCGTAGGATGGAATCTCTGCGGCTTCCTTACTCATACGGAATACTAACTTAGTGCGTTCTTCTGCAGACTTAATTAGAGTCTCTGCCGTCGGTACGGATAGTGCCCATTCACGAAGTGCATATTCCAGCATCTTAATCTTAGGGCCTACCTCTTTACCATCTACTGCGTACGTTCCGTCACGCTCCATGATGCTCTTAACTACAGGAAGAATCTTAGATTCACCAGCCTCTAGAGCTGCCTGTGCAGTATTGACATCGGTAATGACATTAACCCTTTCTTCACGATTCATAACGATGAATGTAGAAGACAGAGGATTCAAGAAGATCCCTCTACCCGTCTTACCGCCACGGCCGTGTACAGATTCGTGTACATTAACTGCCCCTTTACTCGTCTCGATCTTGATCCAGTCGCCTGAAAGAACGACATCGTAAACAGATAGAGGACCGATAACTCCGTCTCCGGTATCAATCAGACCGTAGTCACCTTTAGATACAGAACCTAGAGGTTTATGAGTCAGCTTATCTAGTACGGCATCCGATGGCTGAGCAGTGGCAAGACCGATAGCATCTCCCGATACTCTGGCTCCATTCTCTGCTACGAATACGTTATCGGACTGTACTGGAGAATATCCGTCTAGGATTGCTACAGATAGGCTGTCACCGAAAGAGACTAATTGACGAGCTTCACCGGCTACACCTGCAGAGATCTTCTCGATCGCCTGGTTGTTTCCTGCAATTACTGCAACTCGCCCAGCCTTAGGAGCGTTCTTAACGATATATCCTTTTTCTAGGATCTCCTGGATCTCTTCTTCAGATAGGCCTTTAGCGGAAGTTACTACCTCTACTTCTCGAGGGGCTGGAAGATTAATCTCCGGGGCAACGCGGCCTAGACACTCCATAAGAGCCTCTACAGGCATTACACGATTGATCTCTTGAGCTACCTTCTCGATATCGCTCTTCATTTCCTGACGGAGTTCATTAGAAAGTGAATCGATGAATGAGTGTAAACGACCTTCAGATGCGTATAGGTACTTACCGGTTTTCGGCGGAGTAATTGCATCCTTAAGTGACGGATTACGTACAGAATTCTTAGAATCCTTGGCGACACCCATCTTAGGCTTTGTATCGATGAACCACTTGACGTACTTCTTGGTTAGGGGTATGAACATTTTTGACTCGGCACAGTATAGAGTCTCGATAGGTTGGATCCTATCTGACTTACTAACTACCGGTACATAAACAGACGCACCTTCAATGTCTAGGATAAACATCCCGACGTGGATGCCAGAATCTTCCGGCATCTCATCTGAAAGGTCTCTAAATGCAGTCACGTATTTCGCTAGCTCAGGAGCCTGTTCATTCAGCTTCACTAGAGCATCTTTAGATAATACCATTGCGTATCTCCTTAATATCTACCATTCTGGCCTTCGCCGAAGTCAGAGCCCATTACGTATGCTGCGATAGGGTCTGTTGACGAGACTTGGGATGTCTGCCCAAGTGCAGCACCATTCTTAAGTGACCTGGCGATATCGCCGGTCGTCAGTTTAGATACCCAATTCTCATCGAATTTCTTAACGGACTTAAGGCCTGGTACGAAAGGCTCGACCGATAAATTTGTCTTGCTTATCTTGACTTTATCTATACCCTTAGATTTTAGCTCGTCGATGTGATTTCCATCTAGGACAGTTCCAGGGGTCATATGGATGATCTGGTGAGACAGCATCTTGCCTGCGGCGTCCTTAACGTCTACTTCTTCATGATCCTCCTCTAAAGTCTTCTGGATATCATTCACATTCACTACCTGGCCAGGTAGATATCCTGTATCCCCAGAATCCTGTACGCGTACGTGCTTGATCATATTCTTGGCGATTAGGTCGAAATGTCGTTTATCTAGACTATTCCCTGCATTCTCATAGATACGATTAAGTTCATCGGCCATATTCTTACGACCTTCGCCTATTCCACGTAGGGGTACTAACTCTCTAGGAGAGATGGTTCCATTAGAGATAGCCTGTCCGATCTTAATCTTATCACCTACTCGAACCTCTAGGTCTCGCTCTCTAGGTACGAAATGTTCATGGCCATTGATAATTACTTTATGGTCATTAAGAGGCGTCTTTATGATATCGTCTACTTTACCGTTCAAGGTCGCTATGATAGCCTTATCCTGGAAGGACTCCTTAGGGCTGATCAATAGATTATTCGCCTGGTCATACGGGTTGGCCGACTTACCGGCTTTCGCATCGTGCTTGGTAGATAGAATCATCTGGGTCAGTACTTCAGATGCAGATTGAGCTGCTAGGACACCTACGTTCTCACCTATATCGGGTAGGTGGCCTCGAGAATCATGGCCGTAGCACTTCTGACATACACCCTCTCTCGCCTCGCAGGTTAACGTAGAGCGAACCTTGATGGTCTTCTTACCGCTCGTAACGAGTTCTTTGTAGTAGGCCTCGTCGATGAGTCTGCCTGCAGTATCATATCTGTGCATGATCTTACGTTTATCGCTGACAGGTACTACATCACCATTCGTAGTATGGCAGTCAGGGGTTGTCACTACTTCATGGTACAGGTTAGGCGTGATTTCTTTAAATAAGGCACCTGGCTTAGACGTCGATAGCTGAGCCTGTACTGTATTGTTACGCCCCCAGTATGACATCGATAGCTGTTCGGCCGGACTTAGACCCTCGGCATACGACTTAGTGATTGCTACTGGAATCGGGCTACCATCGATACGCTTAGATATAAGCGGAGACGCCGTACCTTGCATAAGTTGGTGCGGGTTACCTCGAGCACCGGTCTGAGCCATGATGGCTGCAGTGGAGTCTCTATCTACCAAATACTTCAGGTTATGATTCTTGAGCTTTTCTCCGTACTTATTAGTTAACTCATTGATCTGAGTATTCTTGGTGTGCTCATCTAGCTTCTTATTCAGAGTAATCTGATCTACCTTACTCTTGAACTCCTGAAGCATCGTATTGCGGTCTTCTGAATCATTCCAGTAATCATCTAGAGGAGTCGAGTATCCATGCTTAGTGGCTACATCGAAGAACTCGCGGCTGATATTAGAGATGGCATCAGGTGCATGCGATCCTCCTTCAGAGATGATATCTGAGATGAGATTCTTAACCCCATCCTTATCTAACTCCCTAGTGAGGTCGAACTTATCTTTCACGGAGTCCGGTAAGAGACTCTTGATCTTTAGAGATCCTGCTGCTATTACATCAGGCATATCTCCTCCTTTGAATATTGCGTCCTATCTGGGCAAGGGTCTTACTCCTAGGTGCTTTAATAGGTTCTATTGATATAGGCTTACCATCTCGGGCTACAAAGGCCCGTGAGGCTCCCTTCTTAGTGTCTACGGAAGATAGGTTGTGTCGCCTAGACATTCTGACCGGGGGTTTAGGCGGATTCATCCGTTGTTTAGGTAAGTATCCAGATGCCCGTATCTTAGTGACTAGTTGAGTCATATTCTTTGACCCCATTCTTAGTCGTAACGTAAGCTTTGGACTTAATGTAGGCGGCCAGAGTTTTAGGGGATATGCCGTTATTGCCTATCGCCCTGATAAGACTCTTATCTAGATGCACTTCTCTCGAAGCCTCTTCGGCTGCCTTGATTAGCCTACGCTTCTCGGCACCTTTACGGCCCCAAAGCTTACGCCTCTCTTTCTGTCTATGCTTCTCGGTTAAGATTCCTGCTGCTACTCCGGCACCACCTAAGGCTAAACCTCTGGCTATAGTTGATAATTTCGCTGATTTGTCCATGTCAGACCTCCTTAGTGTGCATACCCTATATTTTACACATTTGGGTTTCGTTTTGTTATAAGAGATTCAGATCTGGGGATAACCCCAAATAAAAGGATATTAAATATGAATGATAATAATGCAAAAATGTCTAGCCTTCAGTTCTCGGAGGCTGTAATAGACGCCTTAGGCGAGAAATTAGAGGTATTAATCGATATCTCTACTGCTCGCAAACTATATCAGGAGATCATCTCCAAACTAGATCGCAATGATCGCTTCGGTTCCGGTTTCATTGGCAGAGGATTAAGCCTAATGAACAAGATCGAAACTGACGGCCAGAAGGCCTTCAAGATGTCAGCCTACGCTGCCCATCAACTGTCTAGCTTAGCTTATAAGACCAATTCGAATTCCGGATGGGTCCCTAAGGTTGTTAAGCGGAGAGGAGAGGGTAGCGAACATACTGATAAGTATCTCTTTATCTGGAGCACGGTTAAAGAGGAGTGGATGGAACCACGAGTCAGGGAATGGATCTCTGATAATATAGAACGCTTCGAGGTGAAGGATAGCACTCCAGAAGTATTCAATGATGAGCAGGTATACCTGGCTAGAAAATATGTCAGCCTAAGTGTATCTGCACAAAAACGGGGAGTTGACTTCACGATAACCCTACGTGACCTTGAAGAACTATTGAAAGATAAGCATTGCTACTTTACAGGAGTAGAGTTAGTGCACTTTCAGCACGATGTATCGACGGTAAGTAATGGTGATATGGAATTGCCAGATAACTACTTGACTATTGATCGTCTAGATAGTGATAAAGGATATATTCCAGGTAACGTAGTGTTGGCGTCTCATAAAGCTAATCAATTGAAGGACCGTATGAACACGGAAGATTTCAAGAAAGCGATTGAGGTTAAGAAGCAGCTAGAAGAGAAAGGTCTTACTAAAGATCAATTACGTCTACTATGTGAGTTATCATGACACCAATAGAGTTCACCAGAAGTGATCAGCATATGGCTGGTCGTAAAGGGTATCGAGTCTCGCTTTTAGTGAATTCTAGAGGTCACTTATGTTATAAGTATAGTAGGAAAATTATCAAGGTGCAAGGAAATGAATGAAGTTCAGAGTGCCCTTAGATCAAGGACTGGATACTTAGTAGAGATACTGGATATCCTTATTACGGAAGATAAAACAGGAAAGGTCTACCTACCTAATAAGATACCTAAGTGTATCGAGGCAGGGTGTTATAGAGAGGCGGTTCAATTAGAGCTGTCTGCCGGTAGCGTCTTAGTATTCCTCCATAAAGGGCGAATAATAGTGATGATCGGGACCTGTTTTGGAAACTGCATTCTCATCGATAAAAGTCATGAATATGGCAACGAAGCAGTAGTCGGGTGTTTCCCAAAAGAGATAGAAAAGCTCTACGGAATACTCGTAATGGGAAATCTTGATACGAGAGTCATATCGGCTATCGTAGGTAATTCAGTAAATAATAATATCGGCTCTAATCTAGAGAGCATCACGGAGGCCCAGCTATGAGCTTACAAAACTTATTTAAACATGTTCAACTAGAAACAATCAAAGTCAAACCTATCGTGTCTGCCAACAAAGACTTCCGCTCTATTATGGAAGCTTCGTTGAACCGCGACTCTTCTTTAGAGAATATAAAGGACGGTATTGATGACTTTCACTTGAAATACTATGAGGTAGCTTATTCGAATACCATCGATGCCAGTGGTCTTATTCAAATGACCTCCCTCATAGATTGCATGACAAACCTTATGATGATGGCCCATTCTGACAGACGAGGTGATCGCATCAGTGCAAGAAACTACGGAGTAGCGTCTATCAAAGACCTAGTAAAGTATCGTCTATGCACCGATCAGTTGACCGACTTTAAAGAAGGGTTTCAATCTGTAGTCCGAGAGTTTGATATGGGAGGTTTTATACCTAATGGAAATTGAAGACTTACTTAGTAAAGTTCTCGAGCACGGCTTGTGGATAGCAGACCCTAGCGTAGGAAGTCGCACTATCCTAGAAGATGTCGACTTCAAACCCTTAGCAGGTAAGATAGAGTTTCATAGAATTTCACTAAGAGGCGCCGCCTTGATACGGTGTAACTTCGATGGATTGATATTGGATGGAATGGATTTCTTAGGGTCAAACCTAGAGGGATCCTCCTTTAGAGGAGCATCGCTTAAGCGATGCAACTTTATGGGGACTAATATGGAGGGGGTAGATCTTGATTCATCAGATCTCTCTGGAAGCGTATTAAGTTATTCCAATCTTAACAACTCGAATCTTCGTAAAGCTAAATGCTCGAACTCTACGGCAGACCATGCTTCCTTTCACTACGCCAACCTTTATGGTGCAGACTTTTCTGGCGCGAACCTAAGCTTTACCAGCTTTCTGTGCGCGAACATAGAAGATATCGACCTACACTGCGCCAACACGAGTCATCTCGACACCACTGGTGTCAGAGGTGGGTCGTAAAAAGGGACCCTAAGGTCCCTTTCTTTTAGCCTATCGTGATAGGTGTATTTTCTTGGATCTCTCCGGCCTCCAACGCTCTAAGTGCTTCTGCTTCAGTTTTGAACTTAACAGTTTTCTGCTTAGTGTCAGGTTTGGTCATAGTGATCGATCCTAAGATCGCTTCATGACCCGGGGCGTACATCGGTGATCCATATCCTTTACGGGCATCGTGTAGGTGATTAGCTGGCATCAGCTTCTCTTTAGCCTCACGAATAGCCTCTTCGGTAATAGGAGCATGCATCGACATAGCATCGCCATCGTAGTCCGCTGCGAAGCCTGGTAGATGAAGAATGTTAAGACCGATAGTCTTTCCTTCGGTAGGAATCGCCTTCATAGCTAGGATGTTGGTCTTCATTAGTGTAGGTGCACGGTTGATGATAATAGGAACTTCGTTAGTCATCTTATTAAAAGATGCCATCGCCGCCTCCGTCTTATCCTCATATGCCTTCTTGGCTTTAGCAGGGTCGTACCCCTTTTTAGCTAAGTCACGCTTAATGTGCATCTCGTACATGGTCCATAACTGATCCTTAGGAATCTTAGCTTCGTTAAAGCCTAGATCCGGAGCAGCATAGATAGTACCGCGACCTGACATGTCCTGCTTCTTCTTAAGAATCTTATCGTGGAAATAACCTGTCTTAGGACCGCCTACACCTCCGATCTGTCGAAGTAAGCCTTTAAGGCCCTGCTTCTTAGTCTTGTAGTTGGTAGGATCTCCGTTAGCCATTATAGCTTTAACAGAGTTATAGTTATCCATTCGAACTTCTTGAAGAACCGGGTCGAAATCTAACGTCTCATCCTTAAGCTTGTTTACACCATCATTGATAGTATAGAAGTCGCGATAAAGCTGGTTAACGTCTGTGATATCTAAACTATTACCTCTACGTGCCAATGGACGCATATTAGGTGGGATAACCGGAAGGTTGTGAAGCATCACTGCTTTACTAGGATCCGAGTAGCCCTGTTTAGATAATCCGTGCAAGTACTTAAGCCTCTTAACGAGAGCATTTTTCTTACTTACAGATTTCGTTTCAGGAATCATCTTCTTAAGACGATGTACTTCGTCATTCGTATCGATATCAGAAAGCATCTGTTTGAATGCTGCCCCGGCTACTACCGGTTCAGAGTCATCCGCCTTCTTAGTCATATCTTGAATAGCCGATACATTAATCGTGTCGACGACCTTTTCACTATCAGTATCTATTAGATCGAAAAAGCCTTTAGCCTTACGTTTAACAGCAAGCTTACCTGCAGTAATGTCCTCAAACTGTTTCTTCTTCAGACCTAGCATACTTACCACAGGATCTTCCATAATAGGATTCACCATAGGCTCTGCAAGTTTGAAGTGAGACCATTTAGTCCCGTCTAATCCACCAGTAATGTTTACGTCGAACAGGCCTCCCTTCTCAGCCTTCATCTGGTTCTGGAATACTGCTTTAGCATTCTGAAGTTCACCACTTGAACGCTTAAGTATCGCTTCATCTGTAAGAGGAGAAATAGATAACTCGCCGTTACGGTGAGATACGTCTATACCTGATCCTACTAGAGTATCGAAGAACTTCTTGGTTGCGAAGGTAGTCTTAGGTTTCGGTAGAGGGAGTCCTCGTACATATCGATCCCAGTAATCTGCCTGGTCGGTAAGGTTACCACCTTCAGATTTAATCGTACCCATTTCCTTCAAGTTCTTACGAGCATTAGAACCTAATAAACCTAAGAATTCCATGTAGCCGATAGACTTGGCACCTTCGTCACCACCCTTAGTTGGCTGGCCGATATTATCATAACCGCCGTTAACGGAGCGTGCAGAGTAGTTTGCATCCACCGTCTTATCTAACTTAAGGATATATTGAGGCCCTGCAAGAACTTTACTACCGATCGTCTTACCGGTTACTGGATCGTAGATCTCTTCCGTATCCGATACGCCGTGCTTATCAAGTTCCTGACGAATCTTCTTGATGTTATTCTCTTCTGCGTAGTTCTGTACCAGGTAGGGTTTACCCGTCTTCTGAGCGATCTTACCCGCTGCAGTTTCTAGTACTTGTCCTAGGTTGATACGAGAAGTTACCGATGCAGGGTTAAGTAGTAGATCTAGAGGCTTACCGGTCTCTCTCGAGTGAGGCATTAAGTGATCTTCTTGAATCAAAGATACAACACCCTTGTTACCATGCAGGCCAGTGATCTTATCACCCATTTCTAATTGCTTCTCCGAACGTACGATGATTCGAATGTTCTTACCAGTGAAGTCGATATCGACAATCTTGCCTACTTCATGGTGATCCCATATCAATGATGCATCCCGATAGGGTGCAACCATCGTCTTATGTAATCGGCCAAGAAGTTTATCAGTTTCAGACTGCTGCTTCTCCTCTAAGATCGGCCAGATTATATCCCCATAATGAAGCTCTCTACCTTTCTTAGGCATGCCATTAGCTGCAAAACCCTTAAGTTGAGCCGGCTTATATTTACGACCGAATGCACTTTGGAACTTATTAAGGTCTAGTGTAGTCGTCTTATCGACTTTGTAGTCAAACTTAGATGCATGATTGGATGTCATACTTTCTGCGGCTGAACGGGAGATTACGATACCATCCTCGTGGTTGTAGCCCTTATACGGAATGTAACCTACGTGTAAGTTCTTACCGATAGCTAAGTTACCGTTACGAGTATAATTGTTCTCTGCAAGAAGTTGTCCCGCCTCAACTCTATCACCGACCTTAAGATTATGCGGCTCGTCATCATGGAAACCTTTCATATTAAACGGAAGGTTATCTACCAGATGCTCGACATGAGTCTGTCCATCGTCGGTCTTAATCTTGATTGACTTTTCCTTCGCCTCTACTACAGTCCCTGATACAGGGGATGTACTAGAGAATACACCTGCCATTCTCTTAATATATGGCGTACCTGTGTGATCTACTGTCTGTACTAAAGGCTCTTCACGCTCTTTTAGAGACAGAGACTGAGGTAAAGCTTTACCTGCCATCGTTAGACGGCCTGGATGATTCTTTTATATTCGATTAAGGTCGTTACTGCTTAATCCGCGTATTTCCAAACGTATCCCTTATAAGTCTTCCTCTTCCCTTTGCATACTTTTGTTATACAGGAAGGGTCCATACCTAGAGCTAGTGAAGCTTCTTTTATCGAATCGTATCTCGTAGATATTTCATCTTTTAAGGCTATTACAGGTTTTCTAGTCTTGGCCGTACGTTTAGCTATTGTAGAAGCAGATTGTACATGACCTAATTTAGAAAGCCTCATCTTATCTCTAGTCTCCGTAGACACTGGAGGTAGTTTACGCCCCCGCCTACTTATACTCATATTACGTTTGGTCTCTTCGGTATGATTACCCCAGCTCTTACCTGTACGTCTGCGAGAGACTTCCTCCCTAGCGTACTTATACAAGTGGCTACTTTGAGTCCGACCTACGCACATCATATTCCATGCATACGTCAGAGAGTCATTGTCTGGGTGCATTTTAGCTAAGAGCCAATGTGCTAAAAAATGTTCACGAGCAGTTAATGCTACTAAGTTTGTCGGAGAATCATCTCCTCCTAAGCACCTAGGCTTTATATGATGTATCTCTACATATCCTTGATACTCAGATAGTCTTGCATTATCTATCAATTCGTTATATATTCTTTCGTAATTCATACTTACTTCGCTGCTTTACGTTACCGTAAAGAATAGACTATATCTTCACCCGTTCTGGGTGCCCACCACTTCGAGTCACTTGACTCTACTCCGTCTCCGGATAGTCGTTGAACGTTCTCCATAGCAAATGCCTTAGGAGCTTCGCTGCTGATTGTCCCGCTATGTCCTTATTTTAAAACCTTTGTACCTTCTTTCGAAAATACCGTGGTTAAGAACACCAAGGATATCCCAGCAATTCAATGGGTTTTCACTTATAGATTCCTCTATAAGGCAGCTAATCAATTAACTGTTGAAGAATGGAACCATGTTGGTGGTTACCGTATACATATCAGATCCGGCTGGAATCCAATATTGTACCTCGCTCTTATTTGCCTCTCTGAACTTACCCTTATATTGGGTCATTGTGGTCTTCTTGCCGTCTTTCCTCATTCCGTCTGGAAATCCTATTACGGAATTCATCATCTCGTTAGATGACAGGTAGACTTCTTTGCCGCTTCTATCCAATACTCGAGCATACATATTACCCTCGCTGTCTCGACGTGCTGTCATTGTGAAACGCTGATCGATACCGGCCATGGCAGATTCAGGGGTACGGGAAGGATCCAATATACCTAAATGCGATGGGTCGACGTTACGCGCTTCGTCCGGTACGCCCTTCTCAGAAGCGATACCGCCGTAGCCCGGTCCGATTACAGTAGCCTTACCTACGTTCTCGATAGATTCAATAGGATTGGTTTCACTAGGGGGAGACGCTAGAGTACTGTTGTTGATAAAGTTTGTATATACCTTATTGAAAGGCTTAGCGCCTAGAACAGAACGGATCTTAGGATCGTTCTTATCCACTTTATCCAGCGAGCGCTGAATGTTTTTGATCGGGCCTGTTACATTCTCATTGCCTTTAGCAAAGTGAGAGCTGATGAAATCAGGTAGGCCTAGTACGCGTTTGAACTGCAGGCTGTCTCGGTTATCTTCTGCACGCTCACCTCTCTTGATATCGATGATGTTCTTACAAGAAAGAAGAATCGTCTCGGCAGTGATATGAGAGAAGCTTTTACCTAGAGTAGTCTGGGTCGTATCGACGTCTAATTTAGAATTCTGAAGGGCCTCTTTAAGGGCTTCTGCTTTATCTTCGATAGATAGAGATTTATCCTGAATACGCTTATTAACCATCTTGCTATATAAGCTATTGATTACTTTAGTGTCTCGACCCTGGGCGTCCTTCATATTCGGCTCTACTATATCCTTAGGGATGTAGCGCTCGATAGTTGCACGGTCTAATCCGAATACTTTGGTCAGTAATACGAATAGACTTAGACCGCTGGACTTAGATCCACCTGCACGAATCTTGAATAATAAAGTCTCAGGCTCTAGGATAATCGATAAGCCAGCTCCGCTTCCAGTGTTGAAAGAGGATTCCAGTTCTCCGTTATCGCGACTGCGAGTATATACTCCAGGCTTAAGAACAACGAGATTAGCGACATTATAATTGTTTCCTTTATAAACCTGCGTATGCTTACCGGTCAATGCATAAGTATCAGCAAGACTGAAGTTCTTAACTGTATCGATAAGCTTATTAGTTTTCTTGTCGTACATCTTAACTGTACCGCGAACTGGGTACGTTAGAGACTTACTACGAAGAATAGCATCTTTCTCGTCTTTATGATCGAAAAACTTCTTATCGGCATGAACATCTTCTACTTCAATGCGGTAGTTGGCGTTCTCTATAGGAAATGTCGAAGAGATACCTTCGATCATCGCCTTGTCCGTTCTATCGTTTATCTCATGAGGACTTGAAAAGATAGGTATTAAATCACTGGCCTTCTTGGGCATTGTCCACTCCTTCGCCTCTACGTCTTTCTAGATATTTGATTACGATTGTATACATACCGGTAGTGGCAGAGATAGATTCTTTCTGATCTAGGATAATGATGTCGCCGGTATTATCGATACCGCGAGTCAAAAGACCTTCGATCATGTTCTTATCGTCTTCATCACCGGTTCCGCCCATCTGAAAGTAATCTACTCGATACAGATAGTCAGAAGTGTTAGGACCCGTGGCGGGTCCTATAGGTAGTAGTTCCGGAGTTCCGGTATCGGGCTTCTTGGCGCCCGCTAATAGATCATTCATTGAGAAGCTCCTTCTTCATCTCCAGGTTGTTCAGGATCTGGTTGCAAGTATTGCTGTACATACTGCATAACATGGGCGTACTTATTAGGATCAGATGTATGAAGCTGAATCAGCATTTGATTACGCTTCTCCTCATCTTTTTCTTCTAGAATCTTACGGGCTATTGCCATAACCTCTTCGCGGTAATCTTTATGTCCGTCATCATCTTCACCGTCAGATGTAGTATCTCTCATAGCCATGAATTCTGCGATCTCGACCTTATGCTTAGTCTTGATGCTCTCACCTGCCTTATTAATGATATCCTGAACGATCTTCTCACGCTCTTTATCGGGGTCGATATCGAATGCATTAAGAAGCGTATCAGAGGATACAAGCTGGCGCTGGTGTAACTCAAGGTATAATTGCTTCATCTGGTCGTTATCAGTAAGCTCGAATGGAATCAACTCTACGTCGACATCTTCGATACCTAAGTAGTTAGTTACCTGGTCCATGATCCAGTTCAGAAAGCGCTTAAGCTTACGAGTATACTGATTCATGTTGTTCTCTAATAGTCGAAGACCTACTGTAGAGCTCGTCCAGTTAGTCTGTCCGGATAGTAGCTCGCGTGATACACCCATAGACATAAGTAGCTGCTCTTCTGCAAACTTAAGTTCTTGAGTAACCAGTAGAGACTTGCCTTGCCCGCCTAAATTTCCTACGCCAACCGGTACGGGCGACAATAGGATGTGGTTCGGATCCTGTTTGAACTTACGGAGTGCATCTCGTACGTTCATTGAGAAATTACTCATTGTCATCATAGACGCCGGATCGCCTGCATTCGTGCCCTGTTGAGGATATAGGATTCGCATCGGATTAAGATGCTCTAATGCTATCGCCTCGTTCGCCTTCTTCAGACATTCCATATTGAACACAGTAGAGTAATGAGATAGTAGAGGCGGGACTCCGAATCCTTCTACGATATCGCCCATAGACAGGGACTTCATATGATATAATTGTCCGCGACTGAACTTGAACGCCTTCTGTACCTTAACCGCCTCGATGAACTCCCAAGGTAGTGTACAGATGTAGTGCGGATCGCCGGTAATGATCTTACGTTTGGTATCACCTGGGATGTTGTAGTAGTATTCAGTATCGCCTGTAATAGGATTATCATTAATAGATATATTGTCAGGCTTCCATTTAACGATATTGATTCGACTTAAGTCTTTACTGGCGACGTCCACGCGCTCATACGTCACTTGATGGTTACAGCTGGGACAGGTCCCGTGGAAACCCCACTTCTTCCAGATCGCATACCTACCGTCTAAAGCCTTGTTGGCACTATAAGAGGTCTCGCAGTACGGACACTTAAGGAATCTATCAATAGGGAAGTAGATAGAGTTGAAGCTATTGCCGTAGGCTTGGTAATCAAAGCCTGAGTCAGACATCTTCTCGATCAACCTAATCGATTCTATGATGTCTTCGTACTTATCGCGTAGCTTAGAATTAGGGCTATTCACGACGACGTCTGTAATAGGGTAGGTGGCCAGCTTACGTAGAACTTCAGTTACAGTAGGAGACTTAACTATAATGAATCGGGTCCACTTTAGTAGGTCATGGAAATTCTTAGGTAGGAACTGACCACTTACTGTATACGACGGGTTTGCATATGTACCCAGGTCGTACCTTCCGTAGGCACCTCCTGGAGTAGTAGGATGTACTCCGATCATAATTTAGTTCCTCTGCTTAATCTAGTAAGATTTTAGTCTATAAACGTATTTTACAATTCTTTCAGGCGGGCATTGGGGTTTTTCAACATTAAACTAAGAAGTGTTATAATTAAGGTGTGTAGAGAGTACGCTAATTTCAATATTCATAGTGTATTCTGCTATAAGTAATATGTTATGGGTATTTAACCCTTTTCTATAACCAATGTGAGGAAATAACCATGTCTAAAGACACTAACAAAACTCAAACTCGTGAAGAAGCACTAGAAAGCGTTGAGCAACAGGCCACGCTTAAGAGTCGTCTAATGACTCCTAAAGGTGCTGCAGTTGCGTTAGGCGTAACGGCTACAGCGGTAGGTATCGGCTACGGTATCCACAAGTACCGTCAAAGTAAGGCTAAGTCCGATGAGACTGTAATGTCTGAAACAACTGAAGCTGCCCAGTAGGGTAGCTTCTAGAGAACCTCTAGGTTCTCTTTTAGCAGAGGTAAGGATGCAGAAATTTAGGTATATCAGTGATGTTCATAATAGCTATATTGAAGGCGAGGAGGATTGCGTACTGATAGTAGCTGGTGACTGGACGGAGTTCAAGAAGGGCTCTGCAGTAACTCGAGTAGAGGAAACCTGTAAGCGGTTCAAGGCGGTAGTTCACGTCCCGGGTAATCATGAGTACTACGGAGGGTCTCTTACTAGATCCCTTAAATCGTTCAAAGAACGTACAGAACACATAGAGAACTATCATCTACTCGAAGATGAGACGATCGAATTCGGAGATGTACTCATCGCCGGGTGTACTATGTGGACGGATCTCTGGGGTTATGAACAACACGACTTTCCTATGATGAATGACTATAAGTATATTCGTACAGGTCCTCAGGCGGATCCATATAAATGGAAAGCCCGGATCATCGATACTACGGCCAAGCATTGGGAATCGAAGAAGTTCTTAGAATCGATCGATACTGATAGGAAATGTATATTCGTCACTCATCATGCCCCAAGCGCTAAGAGTATCCACCGAGACTATGAAGGCGATCCTTATAATCCATGTTATTTCACTGAGATGACACCTCGCCCGGACGTATGGGTTCACGGGCATGTGCATCAAGTGTGGGATTATCTTTTAGATGGCACAAGAGTATTGTGTAACCCGGTAGGGTATAACAGCGAGCAGACCTGGTTCGATCCGAACGCTTATTTTGAATTGTGAGAGTATTATGTTAAAGAAGATTCTTTTCTGGCTAGCCATCGCGGCTCTAGCCTTTATTATGATTAGTTATGGGTTCGTTGCGTGGGTAATGCCTGTCGTAATGGCTTTCTATATCTGGATGGCTAAGTGGTCTATGATCACAGCTGCTATATTAATCGTACTTGTTGTACTTTGGATCTTTTGGAAATTGAGGAAACGATGAAAGATACGTATTTTGAAGAGGCCAGGGAGGCCTTAGGATTGGCCGAACGACTAGGCCTACAGATCTCTGAAGTGCAATCACTTCAGAGTATCAATAGGAATGTCCGCGATGCCAATGAAGATATGAAGCCCTATTGGAAATCCAAAGGGCGTCAGATGATCGAGAGGATTAAAGCGAGAGCGTAAGCTGTCGTACGCGTACTTCTACGTCAGAGCTGATCTGTGCAGGAGTACCGTTCTTATCAGTTACTGTGATAGTGTTCGCGCCAGGACTGTATAGCCAGTAGAACTGGTTAACACCCTGTAGGAATACTTCACATGCATCGATCTGATTAACATTGATGTCAGAGCCGGCTAGGGGGATGACTAGATCACGAGGAGTACTACCCGTTAGCTCTACTACGTGATGTACGTAGTCCGCCTTAGCACTGGCTAGTGGGTTAGAGGTCTGCTCGAATGTCTTCATATATCGAAGAGTGATCATATCCTCTGATAAGGCTACAGAACGTTCCGGTACTACGATATCCATTAAGTGGATGGCTGAAGTACTAGGAGGAGACATGATGTAGCCTGCAGTAGCATCGTAATCAGGAGTGACCTGAGTGATGATATCTACTTCTCGGATCTCCGATTCACCGGAAGGAACTCGAGAACTAGTGGTTGCATCAGTCGGGATTGCCCAGATCTCTGTACGACGAACGTAACCGTCCGTACCTGGAGATACCGATACGTTGACACGGCGGGCTTCATCGTGCACGCCGATATATGGGACTTGTACATCTACAGAGCCGCTTACGGTAGTGAACCATGTCCCGAAGCCGTAGCCGATGTCGATATCCAGGCCGCCCGGTAGTTTATATTCACCCACGTATCCACCGCAGGTGGTGCGGGCAGGGTCGCCTACGCCACATAAGGCTAGGGCGGTAGAAGCAGCTGCCATCTCAGATCGGGCAGAACGTCCAGCAGAGTCATCTGCATTTCGCGCCAACAGGTTAATGTTATTCGCCAGGTTGGTCAGAGGTCGATTATCAACCTCGAAGTAATAAGGGTCAGAAGGAGTGTAGAACTGTACTACCTCTAACTGTTCAGTAATATTAGGCATGGAGCCTCCTTGTTTGCAAACATGGTGTAATTATGAGAATTACGGATTATAACGAAGCTAACTTCGAGATAATTCCAGATGGTGCTACGGAAAGCAACATCTTGAAACGTTTCCCTGCGTTCCTTAGGGTGAAGGGTCACTTCGTGTTCCCTAAAAGGCCTGCGATCGTTCAGGACATAATAGGTCGGCTCAAGAAGGTTTACAAGAAACCGATTGATGCCAATAAGCGTCTTGTAGATATTTTACGAGCAAAGGAAGAACTTAAGGAAATACCTGAAGATTTCCCCTGGCTCAATACGCCGTATCCGCATCAGGAGCTGGCTCTGAGATACCTCTATACGCACGGTTCAGCCGGCTTACTCCTAGAGCCCGGGCTAGGTAAGACCTTCGTGGTTCTGAACTATATCAAGCTAATGGGGTTCCGGAAGTCCCTCGTAGTCTGCCCCAAGGCTCTTTTGTTCGTCTGGGAAGATGAGGTTAAAGAACACAGGCCGGATAAGAAGGTATACGTTCTGAAATCTACCAGTTGGAAGGATAGGCTCCTCGGTGCAGAGACACGGGCAACTAAATGGGCTGCCGAACTAGACAAGCATGAAGAAGGTACCGCCGGATACAAGCGGGCTAAGAGCAATCTATCTTCGGCTAGGCGTGACATAAAAAGAATCCCAGAAGAGCATGCTAAAGAACTCGAGGAGATCGAGAACGCAGATATCATCGTCTGTAACTATGAGAAAGTGGCGCCTGGGTATGAGCAGTTGGCGGCCATCGGTTTCGATTTCATAGCGATAGACGAGGGTTTGATTAAGGATACGACTACTTCTCGTACCAAGGCGATAACTAAACTGAGTCAGAAGATAGATTATCGAGTGATCATGTCAGGTACGCTTATCAATAAAGGTGCATTAGATATATTTGCTCCTGTACGATTCATCGAGCCTAGTCTAGTGTCCACTGCGTATGGTAGATTTGAAGAGTTCTATGCACATAAGGCTAAGCTTAAGAATGGTAGATCATTTGTGACAGGTGTAGCTAAGCATAAGATCAGTGAGATTAGAGATACCCTAGCCGCGTGCTCTATTGTTATGACCAAGGACGAATGGTTAGATCTTCCTGATAAGCACTTCCATCCAATCTATGTAGATCAAACACCTAGTCAACAAAGGGTTACTGAAGAACTATCAAGTAACCTAATCTGTAAGATCGATGAAGATAGGTACCTCGAGGTAGATAATGCTCTGACTCTGTCTGGTAAGCTAATGCAGGTCAGTAACGGCTTCGCCTATCGATATGAATCAGATGGCGATATTGATGATCTATGGGGGATGCCGACAGAGAAGCCTGATAAAGGTAAACGCGAGACTATATGGCTCGACTCATATAAAGAGCGTGAGTTCAGAAATCTACTCGAAAATCAATGTGCAGGACGAAAGACTATCGTCTGGTATAATCTATCTGCAGAATATGAACAGATCTCAGAGACTCTTGATAAGATGGGTATAGAATATATGTCCATTAAAGGAGGCTCTAAAGATACTGGAGGAACTGTTCGTTCCTTCAATAAAAGTGGTACGTGCCAGGTTTTGGTATGTCAATCTCAAGCGGTTAACTATGGCATAACCGTACTGGGCGAAGATCCAGAGAATCTAGATAAAGATGTGGAGATCCTTCCCGATTTCGATACTAGATGTCATACGCAAATCTTCTGGTCTATGTCCTGGAGTCTAGAGCGATTCCTACAGCAGCAGGATCGGATACACCGGATAGGTCAGGAAGAGGATTGCGACTACTATATACTCATCACAAAGGATTCGATAGAGGAATTCGTATGGAGTAGGATAGGAGACCGCAAGGCGATCAACGAACAGATACTTGTAGACTATATTAATCGGTCTAAATAAGTATTCCCAATTTTGTTATAAGTAATATGTGAAGGATATTTTTCTTCACCCCGACGAGGATAGAATGGATTTAACGTACGCGCAATTCAAACGTTATGCAGAAGAATTAAACAAGGCGATAGGAGACGATATCGATTTAGAGAAGATCGACTTAGTAATCGTTAAGACCCTGGTAGCATCTGATACGGTAGATCAGATGTATGAGATCAGGGCAATGTCGGATCTAGGAGTATTACTTTCGTTCGTGCAAAGTAACCTGGATGATTTCGGAGAAGAGATCGATTTCTGGGAAGAGTATCTGAAGACAGGCGAGCGTGTGAGCAACGCCGTCGAGCAGCAGATGCCTCCAGAGATATTAGAAGAGATGGAGAATAATCCACTAGTTAAGTTAACAAAGAAATTGGTAGATAATCCTGAGTTACTTCTGGATAAGAAGACTCTCGAAGAACACGCAGAAATAATAACGAATATAATGGGTATGTAAGTGTCTACATATAACTGGTCTGGATTTCCTAACGGCGGCGGTAAGCCGGGGAAATAATAAAAATAGTTAATCACATGGACGTAGACGCCAATCGCTAGAAGCCGCACAATGCGGCACACAGCAGGAGAGCTTAGGCTCTCTTTTACATAGCGCAGACCAGTTATGTTATAAGTATAGTAAGGATCTCAACATAAGCCAAAGGAAACGGAAATGATTGGATACTTTGTTTTTAAGGACTATGCTAAAGCTTACCGAGAGGAACTAATGGAAGCTAAGCAGAAATACGAGGAGAAGAAGGACGATGCAGGTCCGCTGGCATTATTGTCCAGCTCTCAGGAGTTCATGATACTGGGGAGTATGAACGACTTCTGTGACTTTGCAAAAGAGAATGAAGGTTTCGTAAGGAATGATAAGGATTTCTGGACCGAAATACTTAGGACGTATGAAGCTACATCTAATGATATAGCGAATTACTTAGAAGACTGCAGACCAGGCTCTCAAATGGCTAAAGGTCTACGACATGATCTGAACCTTAGTAAGGTACGATATGTCCTGAGTGACTTCGATTCTCTGTTCGATAAGAATAAACTTACATCCCTAGTCACATTGAATAACCTATAAGTATATTGTTATAAGAAATATGTGGTACATTAGCCACATCGGACTGGGGCTTGTAGTGTTTGATCTTAACCCCTCGCAAGATCATTCGATCCAGGTTAGGCAGCCTGAATCGTCTCCTCACAGCAAGCGCCTCTGACATGAGTTATGGTAGTAGCTCTGTCAGTATTACTACCAATCGGTAGGCCCTCTTAATGTGGCCTGCCGATTTTTTACATACGGTACTCTCTATATGTTATAAGTATAGTAAGCGTAAATACGCTGTGAGTGAACCTCAGAGGAGGTAACATGAATTACGCTCAACTTAAAAATATGGCCAATACTCTTAGAGTACTTAGGCAGAGGAATGTAAGCGGGGACGGAAATTTCATCGGACTGGAGTTATTCGAAAGGATGATGGAGAAGAAGCTTGAGGGGTGTGATCCTCTCCTGCTGAATGTTACATACTTAGGCGGTATAAGAAACATAGCTATGCATTATAATAAAGAGGTGCATAAGGATAGAGAGTTCTGGACAACATATATAACAGAGGACTTGATTTCGGTGTGCAAAGCTATGTATATAGACTATCCGAAAATAGAAGGTTATTACCTTAGAAGTATTGAGGAGATACGATCTGATTTCGGTGCGTTATTCCGACTTTCGAAAGTCAATATCTAGTTGAATTTCGTTATAAGTCTAATGTAAGGAAACTAAGGAGAATACATATGAGTACTTACCGCAAGTTAAAGCAGTTGTATTGTCGCCTGATTAACATCAACCCTAAAGGTGATGTGGTTCAGCAAGCTAAGGATGTAGTTCAAGATCTTGGCGATGAGAAGCTAGGATACTATCTAACTCTCGAAGGTATGGAGTCTACGGATAAAGTCTTTAAGGACAATCCTGTAGAGTACTCTCAAGATAAAGATCTTTGGGACGAAGTTCGTAGTTCTAAGGTGATTGAGATTCTAGCAAATGCAAAGCCGGAAGTAGACAGCGTCCCGAACACTGTCGCGGCATAAGCTAAAAAGGAGGCTTAGCCTCCTAATCTTTCCTTGAGCACGTCCAGTGCTCTTTCTTTTAGATCTTTCAAGTACTGGCGGCTGACACCTGGGTGATCTTGAATGATCTCGGAGTAGGACAGTCTACGTCCCTCCATCGTAGTGCCGTATAGCTTACGTACCAGATCGGCATCTTCTCCGAATGCATCGATCGCCTCTTCTAGCTTATCCAGCAGCAGACCATAATCCACTTCTGCTAGACCTTCGAATGTAGGGATCTCATCTTCGTTTACGCAATCTAAATAGAAAGTCAAGAATGCAGTTTGATTCAACTCGTGCAGATCCTTTTTATTCGCATCAGGAAATTCCTCTTCCAGCTGCTTCATAGTCGGCGTATATCCTAGCTCTTCTTTATACTTCTTGATCTTCACGGATAGTTGTTGTTTCTGCGTAGGTAGCGACACCAGGCGGAAATCATTCATAGACTTCATCTGACGCTGGTAGATCCACCATCCGGCATACGTTAAGAATCTCATGCCTTTGGAGTGGTCGAACTTATCTAGGCCTACAATCAATCCCTCGTTACCTGCGGCAATCAATTCACTGAACTGGTCGATATCACCCTTACTCAGCGCCTTGGCACGTTTAAAAACAAATCGCATATTACTGGCGATAAGGGTGTTCCGGGCGTTGTCCTTGAGGGACTGCGGCGCCCATTCGTCGAAGTATACATCCAGTAGATGCTTCTCTTCTTCGGCTGATAGAATAGGTTGTTTGCAGATCTCTGCATAATATTGACTGATATTCATTAGTCCTCCATTACCGTAATGATACCTACTCCATTATAACAGTGGGACTAGGTTTATTGAAGTAGGTATACTTATTTTACTTTTTTCTAGGCGGGCACTGGAAAAATCGTATAAAATAGATATATCAAAGGAGGAAATCATGATCAAAGTAGACATTGCAGAGCTAGATAATCAGATCAGATTGTCGTTCAATAGCAATAACCCTAAAGTAGACATTGATATTATGGATCAGATTGGAGCTGCCCTAACTTCCGGAGAGAAGATCTTAGGCTCCTATAATGGTAATACCATGATAATCGATATCGAGAAGCCGGAGGCCGAGCGTGGAAAAATCCAGTGACATCTTTTTGACGGAAGGTGAGAAAGCTGAAGTAAGAGCGGGTATCCTTCCAGAGAGATTCGAAGGGTGGTACACGCTAGAGGAACTGCAGGAGTTACTGTAGACCCCCTCTTAAATAACGAAGAGCATGATGTTATAATAAAGACGTGAGCAAGTTGCATCGCTCGCGCATAATTTACAAAGGAGTATATATGACTGATCAACCTGAAATGATTACTACCCCGTTCGGTAAGACTGAGTGGGCTCACCTAATTAAGCCTGACACTAAGTTCTCTGAATTAGGTGATTTCAAGGTTAACCTAAACGTATCCGCAGAAGATGCGAAGGGCCTGGTCGCTAAGATCCAGGAAGTCAAAGAAGCTGCTCTTAAGTATTTCACTGAACAGGCAGAAGCTGAGAAGAAGCCAGGTAAGAAGGCTAAGGCAGTTAAGATGTCTGATATCGATCCTTACGAAGAATTAGAGGACGGTTCTATTCAGTTCAAGCTTAAGCGTAAAGCGGCTTACGTAAAAGAAAACGGTGAAGTAAATCACTTCGAAGTACCATTGGTTGATTCTACTGGTAAGCGTATCGAAGATACTTCAAACTTAAACATTGGTAACGGCTCTACTGTTCGTTGTCGTGCTCACCTGGTTCCATACAACATGGCTACTTCTGGTGTAGGCGTATCTCTTCGCCTATATGACTGCCAGATCAAAACCCTTGTTGCATACGAAGGTGGCTCTAGCGGCTACGACGATGTGTCTGGTGACGACGGTTATGTTAATGACGGTTACTCAGATGCTGGTGACGGCTACAAGGTTTAATCCATACGGCGGGTGCAGAGATGTACCCGCTATTTTTTTGTCTGTATGTCGAGGATTTATGGCTACTACAAATGAAATCTTAAAGAAAGGTGTAAAAGAGGGAGTAGACCCGCTCGCTATATTACTAGTTGTCGAAGTACTAAAGACACTAGAAGGTGATACGGTTATTCCTGAATTACTGAAAGATATCCCACTTAAGTATTTAGAGAGTGTGCATGAAACATTGGACTGACCGGGCGTGGTCGATGTCCGGCATTAAGATGCTGGAGAAGTGTCCGCTTCAATTCTACCTGAAGTACGTTATTAAGCTGGATCATACGGATCCTGATCAAGATACTGATGCGAGAGACTTAGGTCTTGCTATGCACTACATCCTTGAGCTCATGCAGGACGGCCGTACTATCGCCGAAGCGTATGAAGAAGCTAAGGTAGAGCATTTCGATATATTAGGTGAAGAACTATGGAAGCGCGTCGAGGATGTTCTTCCTCATATCCATAAGTTCAACCGCATGATGCACGATCGTGATGAAGCGGAAGACTTCATCTATGCTGAACCGGAAAAGAAACTGGCTATCGATGTGAATTTCGAGCCAGTAGACTTCTTCTCTGAGGATGCATACTTCCGTGGTGTAATAGACTATACCGCCCGAACCCCTAAGCAGAAGAGTATCGTTATCGACCATAAGAAGGGCGGAGGCGGTTTCTTAACTCGCTATCACTCCCCTCAACTCAGCAGCTATCTCGTCTTAGACTACTTCGCGAACGAAAAGTTCGAAGTCGGTCATTCCTATATCTATTACATCGAGGCAGGCGAATTGTCTGAAGGCCCGAAGATATACGGCGATCTAATTGAATCCAAGACGAGGCCCTGGCTGGTCAATAAGATAGATACCGCAATAGACAATGTAATCAGCAGCGGTAAGTTCTATCACTCTCGAGGCAGTCAATGTAAGTACTGCGAATTTGAATCTCTATGTAAGAATGGCGCTCGCGGAACGGCAGGTGATCTCATTAAGTACGTAGACGAAAGTAAGGAATTAATCTAATGTATAAATTATTAATCGGAAACGCAGGTCCAGTTATCGAGGACACTACTCTATTCACTGAGAGCGATTGGAATCGCTACTTCGGTATGTATATGGGAGATCCTGCAGCAGCCATCGGTAAGACGAATCTGCGTAATAACCGAGGCCTATTGGTAAACTCGCAAGGGCCTTCAGGTACTTTGTTAGTGGAAGACGGTGAAAATAATTATTCATTCAAGGATGTGAGCCGTGAGTTTATCGATATGTCTGAGGCTACGCGTTTCTGCAATGTTAACCGCGTAGGTCGATATAAGCGTATCATCGGTGGAGAATGGTCTCATACAGGTACTAACCTCCTTATCAATAAGAACTTCCATTACGGCTCCGGCGGGTATGGTCGGATAGCTCCGGGTGAATCTTGCGATTCTTTATACGCGGGCTGGGTTATTAATAATCCTAACGATGTATCTATCTATATCGGTAACAACGGGTACATCCGTGCTCCTCGTGATAAGAGCGTAGTTATCTCTCAGACCCTAAATCCTTGCATAATCGGTAAGACTAAAGTGACGGTTACTTCAGGTGCCGACAGTGTATTCCTTAACGGCGTTCGTATGGAGAGAAATAACGGTCATCACACATGGGAGGGTGAGCCTTTAACAGAAGCTCCTATGTTATCTATCGTAGTTGAGAATAATAACTACATCTCAGGAGTGGGGATCGACGCACAGTGATAGAAGTAGCTACAGATGGTTGTTGTAAAGGTAATCCCGGCCCGGGCGGCTGGGGTTATGTGATAAAGGATAGTAGAGGAATCTGTAATTCGTACTTCGGCGGCGATGAGAATACTACGAATAATCGTATGGAACTTAAAGCTTTCATCGAAGCAATAGAAGCCCTTCGTACTTTAGATGAAGATGTTCCTGTTACGATCTATCTAGATTCTCAATATGTGCTTAAGGGCGCTACAGAATGGCTTAAGGGTTGGATTCTTAAAGATTGGAAAACGAGCCAGAAGAAGCCTGTAGAGAATAAGGATCTATGGCAACAAGTCGCATCCCTTCGTCCTATCTGGCGTAATTTCGATTTCGTCTGGGTTAAAGGTCATGACGGTCACGATCTGAATGAGATGGCAGATGCTGCGGCTAATAAAGGTTTCGAGGAGATAGTTCTTGGAGATTGGTAATACATGAATGTATTTGAATTAATTAAGTCAGAAGTCGACTTCCTAGAGGCGGCAGAGGCATATCTCGGCCCCCTGAAGAAAGTTGGTGATGACACGTACACTACGGAAGAAGACGAGTGTCCAGTACACGGTGGGCACGGGTGTTTCCGTATTAAGTACGATGGAGAAGAAGGTTTCGCTAAATGTTTCGGCGACTGTGATTACGATGGATGGCCGGCAGACATTATCGACCTAGTTAAGGTCGTTAAGAAGCACGATAGCAGTATGGCTGCCGTTCTGGATATCGCTCGTAAGTTCGATGTGAAGTTACCGGATCAAGGTTCCCGTGCGAAAATTACGCTATTCGCTTCGCAGTATTACTCGCGTATTCTGGAACTGAATATTACAGAGTACGAAGTACTGGGAGGAATGACGCCTCTGGATTACCAGACGAAGTTTAAAGGTCATGATATCGATACGCTTAAGACGATGAAGGTCGGATGGAGCGATGGACGTCTATGGGAAAGCTTACTCAGAGAAGGTTTTACTCGAGAGGAGATTTTAGAATCAGGTCTGGTATCTGGTACTAAGAACGACGGTTTACGAGATTACTTTCCTAAGAATGTTTTCATGTACGCCCATACGTGGTCTGGTCAGATATCTCGTTTTACGATGAAGAATCCAGACAAGGAATCGAAGCATTTCCAGCAGAAGAAAGATACGTGGCTTAATGATATCCAGTTCTATATGGTCGGTAGTGGGAGTAAGACGGCGATCGTCGAGGGTGAGAACGACATGGCCAGCTTCCTGGATCAGGGATGGGATGGTCGCATTCTATGTACGAACGGTAATCTCAGTCGTGAACAGATTAAATGGCTCATCGCGAATAACTATGACTACCATACTTACTTCGATAATGACGATGCCGGTCGTAAATACGAAACAGATATGTGGAAGCAATACCACCATGGTAACTTCCCTTCGCTGACTCAGTATCGTATTCCGAATGAAGACATTAAAGATCCGGACGACTTCCTGACTAGCGGTAATGGCATCAGTGATTTCGAGAAGGTCCGTCCTCCGGAACGCGAAGATGTTATAGAAGAGACGATCCAGGAGAGACCTCAGGTTACAGATGTAGGGGGTTTCTACCAAATCCCTCGTATCGATAAAGAAGGTGATGTGCAGCTGAAGCCTATCAGTGACTTCCTAATTCGACTCCTGTATATTAAGGTTCAGAATGACGAACGTTCTCGCGTCATAAAGATTAGACGTCGTGACGGTCGCTGGTCCGAACCGGTTATCGTCAATAGTGAAGCTAAAGTGTCGCTTCGTCACTTCAAGATTCTCGTCGCTAATGCAGTCGATGCTAGCTTTGTAGGGTCGGAACAGGACCTAGCTTCTATGTGGGAGTTTATCTACGCTAATCAGAATAGTGCCGTTGTTAACGTTCCGGATCACGTAGGTTCAGTAGAAGGGGAGCGCGGCTGGCTGTTCCAGAATCAGTATATCGGCCCTAACGGTAACATCGATGCAGACGATGATAATATCATGTGGTTCGACCAGGCTAAGTCCGGTGGCATCGCACCTAAGAGTCTGTTATCGTCTCTAGGTTCACGTACGGCTACAGGGGATATTCCTGCAGTGATGGAAGCTCCGGATATCGAAGAGCGTGTCGCTCAGAGCTTTAGTTCAGTACTGAAGTCTAACGGTGCAGCTCTTATGATCATGGGTTGGCTTAAGTCATGCGCATTCTCCATGCGTCTGTACTATGAAGGTAAGCAGAAGTTCTTCCCGTTTCTACTTCTATGGGGTCGTCACGGTAAAGGTAAATCTACGATCGCTAACTGGATGCTGTCTACATTCGATATGGCAGATAAAGGTACAACGACCGTAGGTCAGCTTCGCTCCGGTGTAGGTATAGAACGTCGTCTCGCATACTACCGAGGTCTTCCGTACTGCATTGATGAACTTCGTGCAGACCGTCAGGCGGCAGAATACTCCAAGACCTGGAGGGGTTGGTATAACCGTAGTACTCGAGTTAAGGGTACACGTACGAATGAGAATATCGTTCAAGTGCCTCTTAATGCATGTCTATTCTTCTGTGGTCAGGATACGTTTACCGATACCGCTATGCGTACTCGGTGCATTCCAGTTAAGATGCCTCAGAATGCAGGCGACAAGGATGCGTACATGTGGATGGAGGACAATATCGAGGACTTACCGGGCCTAGGGTACCAGTGGGTGAATGAGTCGATTCACGCAGACTTAGACGAAGTTCTAGAGGGTATTAATGAAGTCAAGACTAAGCTTCAGGAGGCCGTTCAAGGTAACGTCTCCTCTCGTTCTATCGCTAACTATGCGATGATCGGATACTTCGCTATGGGAATGGTTGAGAAGTATTTACCGAAGTTTGATTTCATTAAGTTCATGGCGAACGAGATCGAGATTGAACAAGTTGAGACTGAAGAGATGGATATGGTCAACTCCTTCTGGGAAATCGTATCTGGTCTTCAAGTAGGTGAGAGTCCGGCTATCCACGGCGATCATATTATGGTTAAGGATGGTAAGCTTCACATCTGGTATAAAGAGGCCTTCCGTATCTGCAGTAATAATCTGCGCGGAGATAATAAGGAGGGATTCTCGGCAGGTGCAGTAAGGGATGCCCTTATGGAGGAAGCCTCGTTCATAGAGCCGAAGCCGGTTCGAATGGGCGTAAATGGTGTTCAACGTCGAGCACTAGTATTTGATATAGAGAAGGGTTCGGAAGAACTTAAAGCAGTAGCAGAGATGGCAGGAGCTAATTACTAATGGCGAGCAATAAATCGAAAGGTTGTGTAGTAGATATCGAAACGTACGGTACAGAGGATGATTGCAAGATCTTATCCATCGGTGCCGTCATCTTTGATGAGTACGGGGATGTCCGGAAGACGCCCCCAGAGACGTTCCATATGCTGGTCGACCTAGACCAGCCAGGGCGTACGGTAGATGCGAGCACCCTGAGCTGGTGGGAGAAGCAATCTGAAGAGGCTCGCATGCGGGTCCTAGCAGAAGATAATCGAGTCCCTCTAGAGGAAGCTCTTCTAGAGCTGACCGGCTTCATCCGTAAGCATAAGCCCTGGTTCGTATGGGGTTGCGCTCCAGACTTCGACATGGGTATTCTAGAGCATGCCTACAAGTCATTCGGAGGATCCTTTCCGGTTCAGTTCTGGCGCTGGCAGGATGTACGTACCGTAGAGAACTTCGTCTTCGGGAAGAACACCCGTAAGAGCGGTCCGTTCAATATCGGCTGCGCTCATGACGCCCTGGATGACTGTCTCCAGGAGGCTCTAGTCCTCCAAATGGCACGCAAGCAGATCGGTGAACCCCGCTTGGAAAGTCATATTTTGGACTAATTCGACCTCTAAATGTCACTTTGTAACATAGTGTCACACCATTTGTCACACCCTCAGGCCCAGTAACCATGCGGCCTGCAGGTAATTTGTGACAATGTGACACTTGAAAGTGCAAATACACACACATTTGTAGACACTGTGACAAAGAAAGTCATATATATACACTATATGCATTTTTATTTATTTATATAGCTTTCTCACCGAATGTCTCTGCAAATGTGCGTGTAAACATACTTTGGTTTGTCACAGTGTAACAAAACGGCCTGAGCCCAGTAACCATGCGGCCTGCAGCTGTGACACTTAGTGTGACACTCTGTTACATTGCAACAAAATATGTATTTCAGTTATAAGGTATTTGGATATGAACAATGTTTTATCTGGCGCAGACGAGAAAGACCGCTCTAAACAAGACCGTTTGGAAAGATCTGAGAAGGCTCGCGCCAAGCGTAGAGAAATCAAGAAACTGAGAGAGGAGAAGCGGGATGAACAATAGTACGCCTATGCTGTATAAGGTGGACTCTAAGGGTGTGATTCGCTGCTGGAGGTCTCACTATTACTATGACGATGACGGGCAGGTCGTTCTGACGAATGAGTCGGGTATCGAGGGCGGCAAGCTTACCGGTATCCCGATCGTCATTAAGCCGAAGAACGTCGGTCATGCGAATGAGACGACACCTGAAGAACAGGCCATCAAGGAGATGAACTCCAAGATGACCAAGAAGCTTCGAGAGGGTTATGTTTTAGATCTCGCTGAGTTCACTAAGGCGGGCGTGATGCTGGCACATGAGTTCGGTAAGCGAGGTAAGGATCTCCCGGAGATCTGCCTGGTTCAGCCTAAGCTGGATGTGTTCGCTGCAAGATCATCCGAGAGGAAGGTGGTGTCCGCCTAATGAGTCGGAGCAATAAGGAATTTAAGCCGTACCTGTACGAGCTACCTTGGGTGATGGCTGCGGCCCGTCGCCTGGAGCCTGGCGAGGAAGTAGACGGCGAGATGTATGTACACGGACTTGAACTCAACGAGATTACATCTCTGGTTATGAGCTATAAGATCGATACGGAACGTCTGCATGAGTTCTGCGAGCAGCGCGAAGACGGTATCTTCATCAAAGGCCTGAAGAAGGGCGATATCACGAAGCAGGTATATAGCGGACCGATATCTCCTGTAGACGTAGAGGAGAATCTCGAGAAGGTCAAGGGCGGATATCTTCTGCCTGGCATGAACCTGAAGGATCTTCAATGCATCTCGACAGACATTCTTCAGTTCTGGGCATTCGACGTACCGGAACAGGAGACGCCTGCAGAAGTCCGCAATATCAAGCTTGAACAAAAGTTCTCCGGATTGGAGGAACACAACCTGATAGCGCTTATTGCGGTGGAAGGTAATAAGAGTGAGATTTCTGAGATCAACTGCCGATATGTAGAGCAAGGTTTCGAAGGAACTATCCTACGTAATCCTGCCGGAGAATACGTCTTCGGTGATCGATCTATTAATCTTCAGAAGTTCAAAGAGTTCTTCGACGCGGAGTGGATCATTCAGGATATCTCTATCGATCGGCAGGGTAATCCACAGTTCGTATTCGAGAGTTCAGAAGGTTATGAGTTCGAGGTACGTCCTGTGGGTAGTCAACTGTTCCGCAGTCGAATCCTTCGAGATGGCGCCGACTTAATCGGCCGTCCGGCTACGGTACGATACCAGACTCTATATTCGGAAACACAGAAACCTCAATTTGCACGAGTAATAACGGTGAGAGATTATGAGTGAGACTATACAGATGGCAGGTCAACTGTTCCTGGGGTTGGCGGTTGGGATAATCGCCATGTTCATGACGGCGTACTATATCAGGAAGGGTGATCGCATCAAGAAAGCCTTCTTAGCTATGTACCCGGCTCCTGAGTATATCCATACGCCTGGAGGTGTGATGGGCGAGAACTACGACGGAGACTTGAATGCTACGTCGAAAGTTCTCCTTAATGGGATAGATATGTCCTATCTCGAGGAGAAGCGTTTCGAGTTATCTCGAAAGTACCACCCTCAGATTGAGATGGATCTAATTGAACTACCTTATCAACCAGGTAACCAGTCGGTTCTAGACAGAGTATGTAATACCTCAAGTTCCGGAGCAGGTCTGGGCATCGGCCAGGAGAATTTATCATGACAGATCCTAGTACGATTCTATACGTAACGTTAGCTTTAATCGGCATCATGACGCTAGCGATCGCCATAGTCTGGTGGTCAGATAAGAAGAGGGATGCATACAAGAACGAGCTCTTACTAAAAATAGCTAGAGCCGAAGAGAGACGTATGGAGAGACAGGAGTTACTCGCTAAGAAGAGCACTTTCCAGAGAGAGTTGAGTGAAGGTGTCCAGCAGCTGCGAGAAGAGATCGATATACCGAGCCTCATGCGTTCGGCTCATCGTAGTCGAAATGATAATATCGTAGATAGTGATTTCATCTTTTCTTCTTCGATTCACGATAGTCCTTCGCGAAGCAGTGGTTCGTCTTGGAGCTCTAATTCTTCAGGCGTCGATAGTTCCAGCTCGTGGAGTTCTTCATCTTCAAGCTGCGGCGGTGGCGATGGCGGAGGTGGCGCATGCTAGATGCATTTTGGATTATAGTTCTCGCCTTTACCCTAGCTACAGTTATCGTGATCGTTATCGCCCGATCTGCTCGAAACACTGTGGATAGTATTGCATTCCCGATGTTCAAAGAGGGTATGAGCGAGAATGAAGTAGCTACTCGACTATTCCATGCTAACCGGTGGATGGATCTGATAGTGATTCATTCATGGACACGGAGTTCGAAGAGGCGGTTCGACAGGATAGATAAATGACGTACGCACTCGTCACTCTATTGATGACCGCGCCGGTCATCTTCTTTATTACGGCGCATGCCTTGAGGG
>Ga0255776_10000795_pt1 | contig 36051 bp, 42 predicted proteins | sample 071ome_19_FD_179974 | JGI IMG/M metagenome (GOLD analysis project Ga0255776, IMG submission 179974) | Coastal salt marsh microbial communities from the Groves Creek Marsh, Skidaway Island, Georgia - 071413AT metaG (version 2) | ecosystem: Environmental > Aquatic > Marine > Intertidal zone >... | reverse complement strand
AGATCAGAGATCTCTCCCAAGTGGAAGTCGCCTGTCTCAGTCGACCTGAATGCTGACGCTGTCCGCGATGACCTGTCCGTTATGGGTCAGGTCGCGGTGATCGTTGCTGCTGAGAGAGACCATTACGGTATGGCTCCCGGCACTAAGCTTTCCGAGGTGGTACCAGTCACCATAAAGCCTGTTGATTTTTACGCCATCGACGTACAGATGCCCATGCCCCTCTCCTGCGACGTGATCCTGACTCGCGTTTTCGGGAGCAAAACGAAAATGCTCAACAACCACTTTTGCATTCCAGCCTGACATTGGATCCTTTAGGACAGTCAGGGTAACTGTGGGGATCTGATCGCTCTTCGAAACTTCGAGGGGTTCATGACTGTGTCCGCTGTGATCATGGCCTGAATGGTCTTTGGGACTGCTGGTGACTACACCCATCGGCGGTTCGGAAACCACTAATCCTCGACCGGGGAACCCGAGAAGGGTCCAGATCACGAAAGCCGCCATCGCGAGCATTAAGGCATGATCGCCTCTCATCTCTTGTTTCTCGATTTCAGTTCAATGCACACCATCTGGCTTTGCTTCTTTAGGTTTAGGCTCGGGTCATACATCTTTTTGCCAGCTGTACTTTTTAACCAGAACCCCAACGATCGTGTCTAAAGTGAACCCGATGATGCCGATAACGACCACCATCGCGGTAAGGTGGTCATAGGCCAATGTTTCGCGTGCGTCCTTGATCGCATATCCCAAGCCAGAGCTCACCCCAAGCAACTCTGCGGGCACAAGCACCACCCAGGCGATTCCCAACGCAAGACGAATGCCAGTGAAAATATCGAAAGCAATCGCTGGAAATATGACCTGCGCGAGCATTTTGTGAAAGCTGGCGCCGAGGTTTTTAGACACCTTGAACCAGGCAGGATCCACTTTTTTGAGTCCCGCTGCCGTCGCATAGATCACCGGCCATATGGCAGCTACAGCGATGAGGAAGATGATCGCCTGATCCCATTTAGGAAATACGAACACGACGATGGGCATCCACGATAGAGGGCTCACCATCCGCAACAACTGGAACGGCTCGTTGGTCACCTGCTCAGTGATCTTGCTGAGACCAATTGCTATTCCGATTGGCACCCCAATCAGAATAGCAAGGAAAAGTCCGATCAGAAGCCGATAACCACTCGCAATCACATGCTCAGCTATGTAGCCAGTTTCTATCAAACCTGGCACCGCTTTGAGTGTCGGAACAAGTCCGAACTTCACAAAGCTGCTCGTGGCTGGATTGGCTTCCAGAAACCAACCGCCTATTGCCCACAGGCCGATGAGAATCGCAAAACCCACCGCCGGATAAGCAATACGATCGATCAGCCAGGTCTTAACGAAGCTTTCAGATTCTTGGGCGTTTTCGATCATTGGTTCTTCTGAATGAAATCAGTTACGGTGCCAGCTGAAGCGTTTAATCAGGGCTTGGCAGATGCCGTCCATCAAAAAGCCGATGATGCCGATAGCAAGAATCGTGACCGCAAGGTCGGCATACATCAAATTCTCTCGTGAGTCTTGAATGGTGTAACCCAGACCTGATGTGATGCCGAGAAATTCTGCAGGGACGATAACAATCCACGCGACACCCAGCGCGAGACGGATACCCGTCATCACATCGAAGGCGATCGCCGGGAGGATAATTTCCTTGAGAATGTCCCACCAACTTGCCCCAAGGTTTCGAGCCACCTTGAACCAGGCCCGATCCAACTTGGCGAGGCCTGCTGCGGTAGCGAAGGCCACCGGCCAGACCGCAGCCATCGAGATCAGGAAGATAATTGCCTGATCCCAGGTTGGCATCGCAATCACCGCGATCGGCTCCCAAGACAACGGGCTCACCATCCGCAGGAACTGAAACGGCGTATTGCTGAGTTTACGAAATACGTTGCTTCTCCCCATCAGAATACCGATAGGGATCCCTGTAGCGATCGCGAGCAGCAAACCTATGCCCAGGCGATAACCGCTCGCCAGACTGGCATCCAGCAAGGTGCCTGACTGAACCATGTAAGGCACTGCATCAATGGTGGGGAACGGACCGAAATCCGCGAAGCTCATGGTGGCCGGGTTGCTCTCCAACAACCACCCGCCAAACCACCACAGGGCAAACAAGATTCCAAGACCGACCGCGCTGAAGAGCACTCGGCGCAGGACCATGACGATCAGATCGACCGCCACTGAGGATCTCTGAGCAGTACCGATTTCAGCAGCCATCGTAAGTAACGCTACAAATCAAGAAAGTACGGGCGCGATTAGTGGGTCGCGGTGGAGGCCTGTCGGAAGGTCTCCATAAGATGTCCGCGAATTTTCTGAACCTCTGGATCCTGCGCGGTTCTTTCTTCCGGCAACTCGACCATGATCTCTTCTTTAATCTTGCCGGGAGATCCGGCCATAATCACCGCTCTATCGGCCATCAGTACCGCCTCGTCAATACTGTGAGTCACTATCACAAGGTTGATACCCATGCTTTTGGCAATCGACCGCACGTCTTTTTGCAAAGAGGCCCGAGTAAATGCGTCAAGCGCGGAGAAGGGCTCGTCAAGAAGTAACATCTCGGGCTCCATAACGAGAGATCTCGCCAGCGCCACACGCTGCTGCTGCCCGCCGGACAGATCCTGCACGTTGGACTCCGCATACTCTTCTAAATCCACCAACTTGATTGTCTTTTCGACACGTTCTCGGATCTTGTCTTCGGCAAAATTGGCAAACTTGAGTCCAATGCCCACGTTCTGACTGACCTGCATCCACGGGAAAAGGTGGGGCGCCTGAAACATCATGACCCACTTGGGTGAAGGCTCTTTTACTTCAACGTTATTGAGTCGGATACTGCCGGCTGTTGGAGCGAGCAATCCGGCCATAATATGGAGCAGCGTAGACTTCCCGCAACCGGAACGGCCAATGATTGCCAACACTTCTCCCGGTTTGGACTCAAGATTGACCTTGTCAAAGGTCACCGGTCCTCGAGATGAATAGCTATGGGTTAGATCCTGTACGGAGATCTGCACACCGCTTCTGTCCATCCTTCCTCCTCTCTCTTATGCTTCTGTTTGTTCTACGCTTTGTTTGAAAGCAGTAGAACAACGACAATATGCTCCAGTCCTCACCAAATAGTGGCAGAACTTCAACTGAATGGGCTTATTTGCTTTATATTTTGACTAATGTTTGCTTTATAGAAAAATTAAACCCAATAAGTATTAACTATTAAGCGTTTTTTCTTCCAAAAAACTAGTATAAGAAGTAACTTGTTTGGATAGTGCATTCAATAAGAAAAGCCACACATTAAACTATCTTTTGTTTATGGTTGAGACGATCTCGTTATCCGATGAATAGGAATTTCCTATTGGTTTTGGGGTTCGGGAATCGCGAGGAATCTCACCAAAGACGCATAAGCCGATGAACCGCAATACTATTTTTCCAAGGTCCCTTAAGTACCTCCTCGCGGTCGCAGAGTATTCGAGCTTTACCCGGGCCGCAGAGTCTCTGTTTGTCTCTCAGCCGGCTCTATCCCAACAGATTAAACAACTGGAGGAGCAGGTCGGGGTACAACTGCTGGAGCGCTCCGGCCGTAACGTGCACCTCACTGATGCGGGTGATCTCTACGTCCGGCATGTCGAGCGGGCACTTGCGGAGATCAATGCTGCCTCAGCTGCACTCGATGATCTCAGCGACCTTTCGCGAGGTCACGTGTCCCTTGCTATGACACCCATCACTGACTACCTCACTGCGAGTCTGATCCAGGAGTTTGTCAGTCAACATCCGAATATCTCGATCGACATCAAAGAGATGACCCAACACGAGGTCGAGGAAGCTGTGCTTCAAGATCAAGTCAGCGTGGGCGTCATGTTCAGTAACGAAACGTCGCTCACCACGGGGCGTGATGAACTTGAGGCCATGACGTTGAATGCTGACGCGCTGGTCCTCACGTCGAGCAAAAATGTCGCTACAGAAAAGACTGATCTCGATCAGAACTCGTCACCCGAGCTGATGAAACAACCTCTGGCGCTGCTGAACAACCGCTTTGAGATGCGACGGCAGATCGACGCCTACTTCACCACTCACAATCTGGATCCGAGAGTCACTCTGGAAGCCAACTCCCTGGGATTCCTGATCGAGATGGTCAAGTACGGGGGGCTTCGCACCATACTCCCCGAATCCATCGTCGCATCAATGGAGGATCTGATTTCTATCCCCGTAGAACCTGCTCTACCGGCCCACACTGCTACGATGATTATCCGCAAGGCAGCGTACCGCAGCCGGGCCACTGACGCGTTTTTGCGCCTCGCCCTGCTCTGGGATCTGCCGAGTGTATTGGGGCACCGACGCAAATCCTAGATCCACTTTGGTTATCCAAGTGTCTCTTGATGCTTAACCGGTATCTCTGTCGAAAAACGAAGGGGCGTAGAGCTGGTGGGAGATCAGCGTACAAATGGTCACCGCAATAATTGAAACAAGCGCCGCTTCGTAAGAGCGCGTGAACTCAAAGATGATGAGCACCGTGGAGATCGGGGCTCCAAACACTGCAGCAGCTACAGCAGCCATGCCGGCAATACTGAGGCCCGCACCACTCGCGATTCCCAAGGTCGTGGCCACTTTACCCAACAAGCACCCCACGCCTGCGCCCATAAACAACGAGGGGAGATAGATACCGCCGTGCAGACCCGCACCCACACAAGCCACGGTCAGCACAAGTTTTGCGGCTATCAGGATCAGCACCGCCGCCGCCGGCAGGCTGTTGCTCAAAAAGTCCTGAACCACATCAATCCCCAGGCCAAGCGCGCCGGGGACCCAAAGTCCTACGAACGCGCATAAGAGGGCAGCGAGGATTAACGGCCATGCAGGCAGGTTGGGCAACTGATCCACTTTATCTGTCAGTTTTCCGAGCAAGGCCATAAACAGCACCGCGGTTATCGCAAACACGGGCGCGCTCAAGATGAGCAATGGAATGAATTCCATCGTGAGGCTATGGACCAATCCATCGAAATAGGGTCTGCCGCCGACCTGAAATTGATCCGAGAGCATCGCGGCCGTAATGGCACAGATCGATATCGGTGCAATGGCTGATATGGAAAAGCGGCGCAGAACCACTTCATGACTGAAGACAATGGCGGCGAGGGGAACTCCAAAACCCGCAGCGATGGCACCCGCCACGCCGCAACCAATCCACGTTTCTCCGGGGATTCGAGTTTTGACGGCTTTTGCAACGGCAGCCCCTACCGTTCCGCCGAAGTGCACCAGCGGACCGTACTGTCCAACGGAAGCCCCTCCACCGACTGCTATCAACGCGGCCAAGGTAGAACCGAGACCGCCTTTGATATCTAACGGCTTTTCTGATTGCACAGCCGCGATGGTCTCGCGGGGTGAGTGAAAACGCTTGATCCCAAGCGCCCGCCTCAAGATCAGGATGAGTCCCGCGGACCCGAGAAGAAAAAATGCCGGCACCAGGCGCGGCAACTCCCCATCGATAAACGTCTCCGCAGTTTTGGAAAACGTATTGATGGAAGCGGCGGCCCAGAGAAACGAACCCGCCGCAAAAGCCATCACCGAACCGATCGTTACACCGACGACCACGTAAAGGATCGAATCGACAAAGATGTTGTTCGGCTTTACCGCCATAGTCCTCTAGCGTACCCTAAGTTACCAGGCGCTGTATTGCAGGTACTTGCCGCTCAAACTCAAGTGGACACGATCTCCTTTTTCGCTTTTCTCACGGGACACGGTCATATTGAAATCGACGGCTGACATGATCCCGTCACCGAACTCCTCGTGGATAAGTTCCTTGATCGTCTCCCCATAGACTCCGACCATCTCGTATAGCCGGTAAATTGCGGGGTCGGTCGGCACCGTTTGCTCCCACTGCTTATTGGGGTACTGCTGCAGTGCTGTTGATACAGTGCTCGGCAAACCCAGGCAGGAGGCAACCGCGTCCGCATCCGATTTTTCAAGATGGTTCATGCCAAGACAGGCTGACACCACGAACTCCGTCGACATCGATGTCGTTTCGGCAATTTCCCGCCAGGACAGACCCTTCTCGAGTTTTGCCGTTCTAATGTGATCCTTCATCTCTTCTTTCTTCATTTTTTAGTCCTTTGAGCACTGTCGATAAGTCCGGGTGACTTACGACGATTTTTTTGGATAGACAACTACCCGGAAAATAAAATTAATTTCTGGCCAGAACCCGCGAACTCAGCGCAGATCGCCAACGATATTCAGGTTGCACTCCAGATCTTCGGCAAATTCCTGTCGACATCGGTTCGCAATGAGTTGTGCGAACTCGGCGAGTCTTGACCCATCGGAAGACTCGTTCGAAAAAATGATGTTAGGAAAGGATCGGTCGAGACAAAGACCTGTCCCCGGCAAGCGGATCTCTCCCAAGCGGCTTAATATCTGCGCCGGTTGCTCCTTCGGGCTTTTTCGCCCTGCCTCATCAGCATTTTCGTTTTTTTGGGAAAAGACGTGGCCGGTGCAGAGCGGCGCCGCAGGAAACATTTCTTCATGCTGGTGCTTCACATCAGCCAATGCCGCGTTGAGTTTTTCGGGAACTTGCTGAGGCAGATCGAGCACAGCTTGAACGATTACCGCGTTTCTAAGCGCAGCGGCGCGTCGGTCGGGACGCTCAAAGACATCTCGCTTGAGGGTCTGGATGCGTCCATCCCGCAACACGACTGTCGCGCGCAGAATTCGCTCACAAAGACGCCTCCCAGAAAAACTTGCATTAGATGCAATCGCGCCGCCGATGGTTCCGGGGACTGCTCCCAGAAAAGTAAGGTCCAGGCCAAGCTTCATGGCTTTTCTTACCACATCGCCTGTCAAGGCGCCGGCGCCGACACGAACGGTGCGCTCCGACAGCGCCTCAAAGCCCCCAAACCGGGCCCCAAGATAAACCAACACGCCATCGAAGCGATCGCGGCTGAAGCACGTATTTGATCCACTTCCAAGAACCTCGACCTGAGTCTTCTCAGGCAGGTCACGAAGATAATCCCCTAGGTCTGCCATATGTGCTGGCTGAAAGAATACCTTCGCTGATCCTCCGGAATGAAACCAGGTCAGATCAGTGAGATTCTTGTTTTCAATGAGCGTGCGTTGCATAGACATCTCAACTGAGAACGACTTTTATCGAGGCGTTGCGGATCGGGGATCCGATTTTCTTACCCCATCGATAATCAAATCGTATTGGGAGTTCAGGTCTTGGCAATCTCTCGCGATACTCTCCGTGATACTCTATTTTCTGCTTATCACATTGAACACCAAGGGAGCCATCATCATGAAACCGACGGATCTCAAGCCGCCATTTGATCTTGCGATAGCGACCCAAAAAGTAAGGATGGCAGAGAACGCCTGGAATACGCGAGATCCTGAGAAAGTCAGCCTGGCCTACACAGAAAACAGTGTCTGGCGGAATCGGTCCGAGCATTTTCAAGGTCGCGCAGCCATCGTTGAATTTCTCACCCGCAAGTGGCAACGGGAACTGGATTACCGGTTAATCAAGGAACTTTGGGCTTTTTCCGATAACCGGATCGGGGTCCGTTTTCAGTATGAGTGGCATGATGAAAATGGACAGTGGAATCGATCGTACGGAAATGAACTCTGGGAATTCTCTGACGAGGGCCTGATGCGAAGACGCGAGGCCAGTATCAATGACATCAGCATCAGCGAGAATGATCGGCGGTTTCTGTGGACAGCTCCCGGACATCGCCCTGACGATCATCCGGGGCTGATACCGTCTCCTGAATAGGGGTCTGCCCGAGCGACCTCACTCAACGTGCGTCAGTTTTTTGATGTGCCTTCCGGATTCATTCCCTTGACGAGTCTGGCGAGCAAATAGATAGCATCCTGAACATCAGGATCCTTGGCCATTCTCAGCAGTCCACCGTATCCGCCCGTCTTTGGATTCTTCGCGTTTACAGCGTCCATCATCGAACCCGAACGAAGCGCGTCCGCAAGACACTCGAGACTGTCCTGCGCCGCCGGTTGATTCAAAGCCTGGAGCAGAGACATCAAGCCCTGATTACGCGTTAAGCGATCCATCAGGATCATGCCTTCGCCCATCGCGCTGGCAAGACGAGTGACAATGTCATCGGTCATCGCGTCTTGTGCGGCAGAGATCGCCGCGGCGAGTTCGATCAGTTTTGCAAGGTCCTGGGGTTGACCCTCAGAGACCGGTGTTTCTGGACTAGTCATGTTGATTTTCAGATTTAGAGTGCGTTCAGAACGTCCGGGCCGCGATCAGAGCAGGCCGCGCGCAGATGACCAATACCACTGGTTATAGGACATTTTCAGCATGTGCATGGACTTGGTCGGAGCCTTGATCTCTGGAGGATCAATGTAATTGAAGCAGGCATTCGTTGCACGATCCTGATCCGCCTCAATAAAGCAATAAACCTTGCCATCATATTCGCGGGTTGCGGACCCTGTCCGAAAGATCGACGCGATATTCTCGCCGACCACTTCGCTCTGAAAGTGGGCCGTAGAACCCGTCTTGCTGATCGGCAAATTGCTGGTATCACCCACTACGTAGACGTTGTCGTGTCCTTCCATCTGCAACGAATAGCGGTCGGTCGGAATCCACCCGCCCTCTCCAAGATTGTTCTCCTCGATCACTTTCATGCCCCGATGCGGAGGAACGGCAACGAGAAGATCAAACTCTTTTTCTGTGCCCTCTTCACTGTGCACAATTCGATTCTCAACGTCCACCTCCTTCATGTTAAAGAAGGTTTCATAGTCGACTTCCATTCTTTCAAATTCGGGAACCGCCCAGGTGGCAATGTTCTCGATATTATGGATACGGGCGATCGGATAGGTGTATTTCAACTCCACCTTGTCTCTGATTCCTCGCTTTTCAAAAAATTCGTGCAGCATGAATGTGATCTCGATCGGGGCAATCGGGCACTTATGCGGAACCCCCACGACAACCGCCACCTTACCGCCTTCAAAATCGCGCAGGCGTTTGAACATTCGGGTTGCGCCATCTCGCGTATACGGCGTTTCTGACGCCTCGGCAAGGCCTGGAACCTCATCGTAGACCGCCTCGCACCCGGTGGCGATCACCAACATGTCGTAGTCATGGACCACACCACCTTTCGTCCTGACTTTATTCTGGGCCAGTTCAAATTCCTCAACCGGATCTACAAAAAACCGGATGCCCGGTTCCAGCAAACTGGCCTGATCACGAACGATGTCGTTCATTGCCATTTTGCCGAATGCGACATAAAGCAGTCCGGGCTGATACCAGTGCTGATCGGTCGCAGAAAGCATGGTGATTTCGACCTTTCCGTCTCTTACCTCTCGAGCAAGCCGCCTCGCGACGTTATTGGCCACGATCGTGCCGCCCATGCCCCCACCAACAAATAAGATTTTCATTAACCTGACTCCACAATCAAAACGCTAAAAGCGCTCAGGCGCCAATTGCACCTCTTGCGCCTTACTTGAGTTTTTTGACAACGATATGCCACACGTCATCAATCTTTTCATTGCTGACCAGCTCATGCCCTACCTTGGCGATCCATTGCGGTACATCGTTGGCAGAACCGTCATCGGTAGACAGCAGTTCCATCTCATCGCCAACCTCAGCCCGCTTCATAAAGGAGATCAACTCCATCAACGGGCCTGGGCAAAACGTATTTCTTGCATCAACAACTTTCATTTCGGACATCAACAATCTCCTGTTTTGTAGAGCGCGATCTCAACAAGGTTAAAAGGACAGCAACCTGCCATCCTCGGCGTCAGACAAAAAAGCGGTGAGTCCGGTTGCTGGGCCAAACTCAAGCGTCAGATCATCCGGGGTGATCTTCATCAGGTCCAACGCCATGGAACAGGCCAGCAGTTTGGCGTCACCAAGATCGGCGGCTTGCTCAAACAACTTTCTGAATGCAGGCACTCCTTCTGTCTCGATCAGACGACCGAACTCACCCTCTTCAGGCGCCGCGAGCTCGGCATTGTCCTTGGTGAAATACTGGAGTGCGTTCATGGAAAAGAAAACGGTGACGTCATCCCCGCTCGCTGCCGCAACCGATGCAACCATGGAAGCCATTTGAAGTTTCTCGAGCGTACCCGAAACACAGACTATCGAAAGCTTGTTGGACATTACGTTACCTAATTATTGAAAACAGAGCATACGTTGGGCCAGTGAAATTCACGTACTTCCCCACTGTCTTAAGCCCACCACGGACGGGGCGCTTGCAGAACACAGTCTACGAGACCCGAGGCGATTCGGGCGTACGATTGCGAGACGAAAAACCGATAAGCGGTATAGGAAAAATCAATCGCAATTCGGGGCTGCACACGTTTCCCTAATACCGAATGGGTCGTCTCCCGGACTTTGCTACCACAAGAGAAGCACGAGCTAAGGGGTCTAAGGCCGCGCAGAAATGGATTTTGGTCTCTAGGCGTCTTTCGCTAAAAACCGATGCAATCCTAAGCCAGTGCAGCCGCCGATGACCAGCCACATGATGAGCGAGCTGACCCCCGTAGCCACAAGAAACCCACCAGACAACTCAGACAGCTGCGTCGCCACTTCAGCGGTATGGCCCGCATACAGATCATCGGCTTGAGGCGCTCCCACAATATGCGGCACCACAAGTAACACAGCTGCGCCTACCCAGCGCCAGTTTGTCTTTAGTGTGTGAGCGAGGAAAAGCCCTATCCCCGTGCACAAGACTGTTGAGGTCCACCAAAACTGGCGAGATTCAAGCGCTGCCCCGGCGACTCCGGGCAACTGGGGAAGGATCCCGAGAGAGGGTGCTGCAAAAAACGCGATAAATCCGCCCAGCCCCCAAACAAGGCCTGAGGCGAAACTCATCCTGGCCTTGCCAAACTTTATTGAGGCCGCGGCCCCGAGCGCCACCAAAAGCAGGGCATAGCCTATTGCAGTGAGCACATTGGACAGCATCGTAAAGAGTATCCTCTCAAGTCCGTCCTCAGGACCCCACTCTTCATGATCATGATCGTGGCTGTGTCCCGAATGATCTGATTCCTCAGACCCTGCTACTTCGACTTTCTGGCTCTCAAGCTGCTCTGCTGCCGTGATGATCGGTATGACCTGCCAGCGCTGAACCAGGCTGAGGGCAAGGCCCCCAGCCAGACCAGCGAGCAGTGCAATAACAACAATTCGGCGAAACAGCATTAACGGGATCGCCGCCTACTTTTGATTTAGCCTTAGTACTAGCAGCTTTAATGGCAAGGAAAGCCCTGAGAATGGCGCATATCATGTGCCGCGTTGTGTACGGCGGAAGACTGCGCGAAAGCCGCGGCGAACAGAATCGTTGCGCCCAGCGCGAACGCCGCGATCAGCTGCAGCCCCTTGCTGGCCAGAATAGGTGTGGACTGGATTTGTTCTTGAATTGCTTGGTTTGACATAACTTTTCTCTCCTAAGTTGCAAATTTATCTGTGAGTGTCCCCGGGTCGAACGACCCGGGTATCTCATTTTCTAAGGGATTTAGATCTCCAGAATCTCTTCGCGCTCGAAAGGATTGCCTCCCTGGGGCACGCTTGGATCATTTTTCCATGAAGGATTGGCCATGAGCGCGTTCTTCACATACTCATACTGTACGAGATCATTGATCACGAACTCCGGATCCAGAGTATCCAGGAAGGTCCTGTCGCCGGTCACCAAAGTCTCGTTCTTCAGTTCATTGACCACCAGTCGGGTGGCTGAAGGATAAGGCCACGCTTGGAAGTCGATGCGATTCTGACCCCACTCGGTATGACGGATCGCAGCAGGATTGTTGTAATACGCCGGATCGTAGAACATCATCGCCCGCTCAACCACTTTGCTCGGGAAGGGGTAGTACTTCTTACCTTCACGCGACAGCAGCTGGGCGACCTCTTTTCGGTTGGATCCGGTGTAAAGCTGTGCCTTGACTACGGCGTTATGAACACCCTGCGCCCACGCGGCCCGTTCCGGATCCATTGCGTCGTCTTCATGCATCACCACAACACAGCAGGGATGCCCCTTCCACACGTCACCGGTAAATCGGAGCACTTTGCCGCCGGCTTTGATCTCACCGAGCGCATTGAAAGGCTCAGCAACACAGTAGCCATCGATCTTCTTAGCGGCCAGTGCAGGCGGCATATCAGGCGGCGCGAGCACTTGGAAGTTACATTCATTAGGTGCCAGAGCCGCGTCCTGCGCTCGGATCACCGGGGTGATTCCTGCCTCCTTCATGATCTTCTGGGAGACAATGTTATGGATCGAATACCAATACGGAACCGCAAACTGCTTTCCGCCAAAGTCTGCGGGCGTTTTGATCTCCGGGTTCACCACGATTGCCGAACCATTGCTGTGGTCCCAGGCAGTGATCTTCACGGGGAATTTATTGTTGTACCGCATCCAGACTGGAATCGGGATGAGCATGTGCGTCAGATTGAACTTGTGGGCGGCGAATGCCTCCACCAGTGGTGACCAACCCCGAATCAGTGTCGGGCGTTTGGATTCAATTCCCTCTTCCTTGAAGAAGCCAAGCTCATGCGCGACCAGCAGGGCTGCCGCATCAGTAATTGGGATGTAGCAGATGTTAACAACGGGATCGAATGCTTTTTTACCGAAAGCCGGCATACTGCCCAGCCCAAGGCCGGCACCGGCCAAGGCTGCGCCCGTCTGCAGCACCGACCGTCGGCTTATCCCCGTCCCGAGAAACCCGCCAAACAACGGGTCCGAATTAATCTTGAGAAACGGATCGTCAATCTGATCTCCGAAACTTTTGGCGTTCAGCGGCAGGCCGTTCTCATCGACTGGGCCCCCATCTATGAACTGAGCTTCTTCCTCATCGAGAATGTCATCTGCGATTGCCTGCGACTTCGCTTTCGCGGCCAGCAGTTTTTCTTCCTGCGTTAACTGTTTTTTCATGTCTTCGCTTTCCTCCTCCATTTTGTCTGCAGAGCTTTAACCCTTCAAATGTCTGTACAAATCTCCTTAACTCCTTACAAATGTTTACTGATACTTGTTGCTGGTAATCTTGCCTATTGGCCCCCGGGGCTCAAAGAACTGTGCTCCCACTACGCCGCGTTGAGCCTTTCGGTAACGGTCTTCAGGTGTTTCTCAAGGTCTTCTTCAGTAATGATGCCCCGAAGGATCATTGAGTGCGCGAGAGCCAACACCTGCCGCTCTGGATGGGGGATGTGCTTATAAAGTTCATCCACCAACTCGTCCTCTTCATCCCGTCGTTCGAGAGATGGCAAAACGCACGATCCCTCGTTAAGCACCTCACAGGTGCTTTCCAGAAAAACGCGCCAGGGCGGGTCCGGGTTTTCGACCCCGTACTGCTCACAGAGGTCGCTCCAGACCCTGCCTTCTTTACCGATCTTTTCCAGTAAAGGGATGGACTTGGTCACAAGGGGTTCCTAATGGCCGTAAGGATGGATTGCGGGGATCACCGGTCTCTTGTCATCCGCCTTACGATCCGCGCGGGGCATCGCCACGCCAATCAGACAGTCGCGGGTAACAATTTCGGCAAGCTGATCCTCGGTCCAGCCGTCGGTGCCTTCTGGCCGCACCGGCATAACCACGTAACGGGTCTTCTGATTCGAATCAGCCACGCGAATCTCAACGTCTTCAGGCAACTGCAGGCCGAATTCGGACAACACCTGCCGCGGCCAGCGCACCATCCGGCGTCGATAGTTAGGCGTACGGTACCACTCGGGAGATTGACCCAGAATCGGCCTCGGATAGCAGGAACACAGCGTGCAGACCACGACATGCTTTAACGTAGGCGTATCAACCAAAATCCGTGGGTTGCAGTAGTCACTGGGGGTGCCAAAGTTAGAGGGCATGCTGGTAATCCAGTTGATACCTACCTCCAAACTCGCTTTGACGGGGTCATCAATACACAACTGCTTGTAATCTTCATCTAGCCAGGCTTTGGCGACGAGTCTTGCAGCAGGGGTGGGACCCAATGTGTGCATATATTCCGTCCACTCGTTGTGATCGGCTTGTGTGAACAGTCCTTTCTCAATGCATAACTCGCGGACTGCGACTTCCAGCGCCTCAAAGTCGCTGACCTCATCCACCATGGGCGCGGCTTTGTGATCATGATCATGTGAATTTGACATGCCGTTTTCCTCTTTTCATGTCGTGAGTGTGAAATACCTTTAAATTGTCTCAGAGCGCCTCGAGCCAACGCTCGGAGAGTTCTGTTTCAAGCGTATCGGCCTCGAACTTCTTGGGATAATCTGGCCACAGGTCACTCTGCTTGAAAAGCAGGCTGTAGAACCATTCTGGGCTGTCGGTGTTATCCCACGCTTCATCTTCTGCCGGCGGGCTTTCGTAAACGAGTTTTACAACTGTCGCTTCCGCCTCACGAAGATACATCTGCGAGCGGGTATAGAAGATATCGGGCAGATTGCGGATCCGAACCCGGTCTCCCACCTTAAATTTCGCGGGAGGTGCTTCACCTTTGAAGCACTGCGGATCCCCAACGTTCGTTGCTTTTTCTACATGGTGGCTGCTGCTCATAAGTCATGACCCTTTGCATCGTAAAGAAGACCGTCCTGTTTGTGGGCGCGCTGTTTAACCTCTTCGATCTTATCGATCAGTTCGGTCAATTTGACGTGCTGCTTATCCACGAGGATCAGCGCGATCGTCATCAACCAGCGGCCGTAGTAAGGCAAGCCAAGATAGATTGTCTGTCCGACGTCGACATTCTGGCGGCGACGGCGCTCCTCAGCATTCCAAACCCCTCGCCAGGCAAGCACCTCGCAAGTCACAAAGGTGTTGTGTTCCCAGATCTCTTCCTCTTTCTCTTCCCAGGTAATCGGAACGTCTGCCTCACCTCCGACATCGTGGGACGCGCGGGTGTAAGCGCGGAAATGGGCGTTATCGATCAAATCGCCGGTGGGGGCGTGCTGCGGCTGATGTAGCGCCGGCTGCAACTGGCCGACGATATTGAGGTGCCGCATGATTTTTTCGCGGTTAGACATTAGTTGTACGCCTCTTAATTAATGAGTCGAAATAACATACTCTTGGCGTAAAGAATTCTCAAAGACTATCTCGTTATCCAGCAGATAAGAAAAATCAATTGGCTTATCCAGCAAGATAATTTGGCCCTTAACGTATTGATTTGTGGAAGAAAAAGGCCGGTATGAGAAAAAACCTTTTTGGAAGGCATGGATTAGCCCGATATCGACTGACAGGGTCGCAATGGCAGAACTATTGCCTCGTCATCTTCTTTTTTCTTCTACTGAGCTCCTTGATCAGCAGGGTCTGCGCGTAGGGTTTCATTGATTTCCACTTGCGGCACTCCTCTCGGGTCCGGCCACAGCCGAGGCACCAGCCTTTGGGGCCACGAAAATCGCAGATATCAATGCAGGGGCTTTTTTGGGATCCCACGAATTCGCCCGGTTGAAGGTTTTAATTTAGTGAGACAACCCTTAGCGCTCAATCGTGGATTCGGGCAAGAGTCTCGTCTATTCCGCTTTCGAGCTGACGGAGCCGATTGAACTCCTCGAAGAGGCGCTGCTCGAGATTCTTGGTGTTCAGCGGCAAATCACGCTGGCAAACACGATAGCCGTCTCCCTGTACTCGGTAACCTTTCCAGCCCCTAATCTCTTGACCGTGGGACTCAAGAAACCGGCTGATGAAGGTCTGCTGCTCTGGGCACTCTTCCTCAGCGTGAAAACAGATTGGGAAGCTCTTCTTTTTGATCTGCGGAGCTTCTATGTAAGTTTCGAAATGGACTCCGCCCTGGTTATCGTTAAACCAGTTGCGTTTGTAAAGCTGGAGATAAACCCCTCGGTTATAGATTTCCCAGCTATCGTCGAACCAAGCCGAAGCTCGGAGGTTCTTCTCGAAGTTTTTGAAAATGAGTTTGAGATCTTTCATCTAAAGCTCGTCTATTAAAGATAAACGCCGTCTAAAAATTAATCGCGGCGAAATCATACCAACATGTACCGGCGTGGAGTCTGATCAAATTTTCACAACTTGAGGCGTAGCCTCGTTGGCAATCAACCCCTCGACGGACGGCAGGGCGCGTTCATGAAATGGAATTCAGGCATCACCCAGCGCAACGCCAAATTAATCAAGCGACTTTAGTGGGGCTTGTCCGCGAGCTCCTGCAAGGCAAGCGCTGCATACATTGCCACCCCCGCAGGAAACGCTGCCTCATTCAGGCGCATCCTCGATGAGTGGCAGGGCTGGGGCTCCCCATCAGTCGGTGCCGCACCCAGAAAAACAAACGCCCCCGGAAAGCGCTCGAGCAGGTAGGAGAAATCCTCAGCCCCCATCCAGGGTGTGGCCATCTCCATATACTGATCCTCGCCGAGCACGGCTTTAGCCGCCCGGGCTACGGCCTGCGCGCCGCTCTGGTGGTTCACCGTCGGCGGGTAACCTTTCTCGATATCGAAACTGACTTCAAGTCCATGCGCCGCGGGAATCTCGCGAACCAGTTTCTCTACGGCCTCTGCGAGACGGGCGCGTGCCTCGACGGACAACGACCGCAGCGTGATCTCCATCTCGGCGAATTCGGGAATCACGTTGCTGGTGGTGCCCGACTGAATACGTCCAACAGTCGCCACGACCGGATCGAAGACATCAAAGCGCCGGGTGACCATCGTCTGAATTGCCTGCACTACTTCACAAGCGACCGGCGTTGGATCAAGCGCGCTGTGGGGCATTGAGCCATGACCTCCTTTGCCGATGAGACGGGCAAACACGGTGTCGACCGCTGCCAGGATCGGCCCCGTACGACAGGCGATCTTTCCGGCCGGCAGTTCCGGTTCAACATGCAGGGCAAAAATCGCCTGCGGCGCCCCGTCTGCGTCGAGCAGGCCTTCATCCAGCATGGGCTTGGCCCCGCCCGGACCCTCTTCGCCCGGCTGAAACATAAAGCGCACACTGCCGTTAATCCGCTCGCGATGCTGGTGCAGGAGATGCGCGGCGCTTGCCAGCATGGCGGTATGGGCATCATGTCCGCAGGCATGCATGCAGCCCTCGTCAGCTGATGCAAACGGCAGGCCGGTTTCTTCTGGCATCGGCAGGGCATCCATATCTCCGCGCAGCAGAACTGCCGGACCGGGCTTCGCACCATGCAGTGTTGCCACGATACCGCTGGTATCTTTCGACAGCCGGATATCCAGATCCAGACCCTGCAGGGAATCCAGGACGGCTGTCTGTGTCCTCGGCAGGTGTAGGCCGAGTTCCGGATGCTGGTGAATCTCACGCCGGAGGGCCACGGTACGGTCCTGCAGCGACTGCGCCTGTGCTAACAATTCTGTCGTCATACTTCCTTAAGCTCCCCTTTAAGCCTCGCTATCCCCGGATGACATCAATGGATGCATTTTGCATCAAGGCGAGAACCGAGGGGCAGAAAAATCCACCTGATTCAGACAAAGCGTAAGGGCTTTAGCCAAAACGCACGAAAGAGGCTGCTCAATCGAAAAACTCCGGCCACAGACCGTCGTCCGGGTGCATGTCGACATATTCGATATCAAACTCGGCGATGCCCTGCTGGTGCAGTTTCTCAACCGGCACACCGATCTCAATCAATTCCGTAATCATGGCAAATACCTGCTGCCCTTCCTCAGCCTCCTGATGTTGTATCAATTCCATTTTCTGCTCTCCCTCTCGTGATTACTGTTTCTGGTGATCGACATCATGCGAAAACCGGGCGCACATCTCAGTGACAGACATCACATGAATAGGGGCAAAAGCCCCCCGATCGGAGCATCGGGGCTGGCAGCCTAAAGCAGGGAATCCAGAAACTTTGCGATCTGTTTCGCGAACCTTTTGTCACTCCAGTAGGCGAAATGAGAGGCAGGGGTCCATCCGGTTACGGGGCCGCCGACATGGATACGCTCATCACTGTCGACTACGTCAGCATAGGCGCCGTTGATCGGCCTCAAGGGCCAAGCGAGCACATCATCAGGATCAAAAAAGTTCAGCCAGCGTGCGTTTGGCTTGAGACGCGCCGGCAGGCGCGGTGGAGGAAACCGGATCGGCACCACTTCCGTACAGGCAAATGTAAAAAGGGGGATGTTGCAGCCGAAAGTGATGAAGCCGCTCAGCCAATTCATCCGCTCAAACGAAGACAGGCGCTTGTCCGAGCGCTGCTGGCGGTCCCAGATGTAGTTCGAGAGGATGTGTCCGCCGAAAGAATGGGCCAGTGCCACCAACGGCACCGGGCGGTCCTGCAGCGGGCCGTGATACAAAGCTCCGAGCGCGTCCTTGACCCGTTCATGAATACGCCGGTAGGTGAGTGTTTCCTCGCCGCCTCGGCTTCGGCCTGATGGCAACTGCCGATAACTCGCCGCATCACCGAGCGCATTAAGCAACAAGGTACGCAGGCCGTGTGCATTAAGGTCCGCCTCTGCGTAGGCGGCCTGCAGATAGGCGTCCTGGGCGGGCCTCAGGATGTCATCCCAGTAAACGGACTGCCATGCCACTGCCTCGGGGTCACGACCAGACTTCTGCAATTGCCTTGAGACACCTGTGATCAGATCATTCGCGAAGTCCGGCTCCTGACGGCCGATGCCGTGAATCACCAGGCAAGCGAGTTCTTTTTTCATCTTTAACTGTGTGTATGTGATCGTTTATGAGTTCTGACTAAGGCATCGGCAACAACGATAAGATCCCAAGCGTTAACCTTTTAGCGTTTTGAAGCGGTATCAGGTCGATCCCGCTAAAATTAGCGCTTTGAATAATCTCGCCCAGTCGGACTTGAATCACAACCTCTATTCGCTGCTGCGCAGCCGTTTTCCCGATGACCCCAAAGCGCCCTGGCTGGTGACACCGGCAGGAGAGACCTGCTGCTACGGTGACATCGACGATACCACGGCCCGTTACGCCGGAGCACTGCAGGCGCTCGGCCTAAGTCCCGGAGACCGCCTGCTTGCCCAGATCGACAAGTCTCCCGAAGCGCTGTTGCTGTATCTCGCCACACTGCGCCTGGGTGCGATCTTTGTGCCCCTCAACACCGCTTACACCGCTTCGGAGCTCGCCTATTTTCTGCAAGACGCGACGCCCAGACTTTTTATCGCAAGGCCTGACTGCGCAAAGGGTCTTAAGGAAAGTGCTGACGCGATTGGCGCGTTGCTGCTGACCCTTGGACACGACGGCGAAGGAACACTGATGGACGCGGTGAAGGCCGCCGAACCGCAAAGCGGGATTGCCGAGCGCGGCCCGGACGACATCGCGTCGATCATCTATACCTCTGGCACGACCGGGCGCTCCAAGGGCGCCATGCTGAGCCATGACAATCTCGCCAGCAATGCCCTCACGCTCGTTGATCTTTGGGGCTTCGTCGAAAACGACGTGCTACTCCACGCCCTGCCGATCTACCACGTGCATGGCCTGTTCGTGGCGGTCCATTGCGCAATGCTGCGCGGTATTCCGATGCACTTCCTGCCGCGCTTCGATGCACAGGAGATCATCCGACACCTGCCATCGGTCACAGTCATGATGGGGGTCCCTACCTTTTATACAAGGCTGATGGATAACGCGGACTTCACCCGGGAACTCTGTGCGTCTATCCGGCTTTTCATCAGCGGCTCGGCGCCGTTGCTGGCGCAGACGTTTGAAACGTTCTTTTCGCATACCGGTCACCGGATCCTGGAACGGTACGGCATGTCTGAGGCGAACATGGTCGCCTCGAACCCTCTGGACGGTGAAAGGATCGCCGGCACCGTGGGTTATGCGCTCCCCGGCGTCACACTCAGGGTCTGCGATGCCGAACACACTCCGGTGGCGGCCGGACAGACCGGGGTGCTGCAGATGCGCGGCCCGAATGTCTTCAAGGGCTACTGGCAGATGCCTGAAAAAACGGCCAGCGAATTCACCGAGGACGGGTTCTTTGTCTCGGGAGATATGGCAACGATGGATGACGACGGGCGGGTGCGCATCGTGGGGCGCGAAAAGGATCTTGTCATCAGCGGCGGGCTGAACGTATACCCCAAGGAAATCGAAGACGCCATTGATGTCATTGAGGGTGTCAACGAATCGGCAGTCATCGGCGTGCCCCACGCAGATCTCGGCGAAGGACTGGTCGCCGTGATCTGTCCGCTACCCGGGGCGGTCATTGACTCTGACAGCGTGATCACTCAGCTAAAAACCCAACTCGCGGGATTCAAGGTCCCCCGGCAGATCATTACCGTAGAGACGCTGCCGCGAAACGCGATGGGGAAGGTGCAGAAGAACGTGCTGCGCGAACGCTATACGCAGACTTTTTCGTCTTAACGCACTCGGCTAAAGCTCGCTGTACTTTTTTGCGTTGCCCCGGGCTTTATCGACCGGGTACTTGCGCCGGTTTTTCTCGAGCTTGGCCCACGCGGCCGCTTCGATATTCACGCCGAGGCGTGAAGCGAGACGCAGCGTATAGATGAGCACGTCCGCGATTTCTTCTGAGACCTCATCGAGCTGCTCTGGCGCGAGATCGGCACTCTGACGCTCCGTCAGCCACTGAAAGTGCTCAGCGAGTTCAGCGGCTTCCACCATCAGCGCCATTGACAGGTTCTTGGGAGCATGAAACTGCTCCCAGTCCCGTTCCCTGGCGAACTCGTCAACCGCATCGGTCAGCGCCTGGGTGAAATGATCAGTCATGGCGGCGCACGCTATCGAGCATGCCTAAGCATTGGCTCGAGCGCGAATCTCGCTCAGAGTCGTCGTGTGCGCAATCGCCTGGGCATCTGTCACGACCTCGATCAGCGTGCTGGAAGAAGCATCCAATGCCCGTCGCAGAGCCGGACCGAAGTCTGCTGTGCGCATTACCCGCTCTGCCGCAAAGCCATAGGCCTTGGCCAGCGTCAGAAAGTCCGGGTTCACCAGATCGGTGTTCTCGGTCCGGCCCGGGAAATGCATCTCCTGATGCATACGGATGGTGCCCAGCATCGCGTTATTGACGACGATCACAACGATCGACAAACCTTCCTGCGCGATTGTCGCCAGCTCCTGGCTCGTCATCTGGATATCGCCGTCCCCCGTCATGGCGATCACCTGGCGGTTCGGATGTTCCAGGGCTGCCGCTATCGCGGCCGGAATCCCGTAACCCATCGAACCGCTGGTGGAGGCGAGTTGCCGGCCGCCCTCTCGGAATCGAAAGAAACGGTGCAGCCAGCCCGTGTTGTTGCCCGCCCCATTGCAGATGATGGCATTGTCATCAACCATGTCACTGAGCTCACTCACCACGGATGCGAGGCTCACGTCACCCGGTGCCTTCCCCGGGGTGCTCCACTCAAGATAGCTTTCATGAAGCTGGATCGTCTCTTGCGCCCAGGGCAATTCGGCCGGCGGTGCGATCTCTCGGAGCGCGAGTGCAAACGCCGGCGCCTGTGCCGTGACCGCAAGCGTGGGGTAGTAGACACGCCCAAGTTCTTCCGCGCCCGGATAAATGTGCACCAGCTGTTGATCCGGCATCGGGACCTTGAGTCGGCTGTAACCCTGGGTGGTGATTTCCCCGAGGCGTATCCCCAACGCAATCACCAAATCCGACTGCATCAATGCCTCTGCCAAACGCGGATTGATGCCGATTCCCACGTCACCAATGTAGTGGGGATCGCTATGATTAAAAACATCCTGGTAGCGCCAGGAGGCTGCTACCGGCAGGTGCCAGCACGCCGCGAATTCGTGCAGCGCAGCACGGGCCGATGCATCCCAGTTGCGGCCCCCGGCGAGCAGCATTGGGCGCCTGGCCTGAGAAAGGAGTTCTGTAAATCGCGCCATATCCGACACATCAGGCGACAGTTTGAGTTCCTGACGGGCGGGAAGGTCCTCAACCTCCGCACACTCCTGCAACATATCCTCGGGCAACACCACAGCGACCGGTCCCGGCCGCCCGTTGCACGCAGTGTGAAAAGCGCGGCTCATCACTTCGGGCAGGCGCGATGCTTCGTGGACCTGCTCGACATGCTTGGTGATCGGGCCGTAAAAGTGGCTGTAGTCGATTTCCTGAAAGGCCTCACGACGAAGCGTGTCGCGGCTGACCTGACCGATCAGCAGCACCACCGGTGTGGAATCCTGGGCCGCCACGTGAATCCCCGAAGCCGCATTGGTGGCACCGGGGCCCCTCGTTACAAAACACACGCCGGGCTGTCCGGTCAATTTCGCGCTGGCCTCAGCCATCATGGCGGCACCGCCTTCCTGCCGGCAGACCACGGTGCGGATACCGGGCGCATCCTGCAACGCATCAAGCGCTGCCAGATAGCTCTCACCAGGGACACAAAAGACATGCTTTACCTTCTGTGCAACCAACGCATCCACCAGGATACGGCCGCCGCTGCGGCCGTCAGACGGGTTGGGTGAAGGCATGTTCAGTCGTCGGCAGACTTCTTGGCAGGTTTGTCAGTGCGGCGCTTGGAGTCGCCCGCCTCTTCCTTGACGAGACCGGCCGACCGCAGGAAGTTCTGCTGGACATCCTGCCACGCTTCAAGATTGCGTTTGGCCATCTCGGACATCATGCCTACCGAGGTCTGGCCGAGAAATTCGGTCAGCCGATCCTGGTATACCTGCTGCTGATCAACGAAGAGCTCCAGACTGCGGTTTAAGTAATCGGTGAACATCTTCTGCGTACTGCCGCCGTAAAAACGGATCAGGTGCGTCAGGATTTCTGTCGTGAAAAGCGGCTGGCCGCCGCTCTCCTGCTCGTTGATGATCTGCAGCAGCACCGTGCGAGTCAGGTCATCGCCGCTGGCGACGTCAACGACCTCGAACTCTTCGCCCTCTATGATGAGCTGGCGAAGATCCGAAATCGTGATGTAGCGGCTGACTTCGGTATCGTAAAGCCGCCGGTTGGGGTACTTCTTGATGGTACGCATGGTGACGTCCGGCCCCTGCTATTGTGCGGTGCAATAATACCACCCCCGGACAGAAAGCCGCGCGCGACAACCATCCGGATCAGTACATATGCTGGCCGCCGTTGATCGACAGCGTGGACCCCGTAATAAAGGTCGCGTCGTCCGCTACCAGGAACTGCACCGCCCGGGCGATATCGCTTGCGTAACCCAGCCTGCCGACCGGGATGGTGGCGATGATCTTTTCAAGCACCTTTTCTGGCACCGCGCGCACCATATCCGTATCCACATAACCCGGCGCGATGGCGTTGACCGTAACCCCTTTGGCCGCGCCTTCCAGAGCCAGTGCCTTGGTAAAGCCATGGATGCCGGACTTGGCAGCCGCATAGTTCACCTGACCGTACTGGCCTGCCTGGCCGTTGACGGATCCGATATTGACGATGCGGCCGAAACCCCGCTCGCGCATGCCGTCTATGACGTTACGGCACATGTTGTAGCAGGAAGAAAGGTTGGTCTGCAAAACCGCGTTCCACTGCTCAAAGTCCATCCGGTGCAAAGTGCCGTCTCGGGTGATGCCCGCGTTGTTGACCAGGATGCCGACCGGACCGAGATCGGTCTCGATTCGGGAGACACTGTCGGCGCACTGATCGAAGTCGGCCACATCAAAACGGTACACGCTGATTCCGGTCTGTGTCTTGAAAGCCTCGGCGGCTTCATCATTGCCGGCGTAGGTCGCTGCGACCTTGTGGCCATCTTCACTCAGGGCCACAGATATGGCGGCACCGATGCCGCGGGTTCCACCGGTCACGATTGCTGTGTGTGGCATCTTTTGAGTCCTCGTTCTTTAAACTTGAAACTTTAAATTGCTTGAGTTTCGTCAAAAATGGTTAACGGATTGCTGGAGTCGCGCTCTGCCCCTATCTGAATGCCAAGCGGCATCAGTTTCGCTCGACACACATTGCGATACCCATGCCGCCGCCGATACACAGGGTGGCAAGACCCCGATGCACCTCACGACGCTGCATCTCATAAAGGAGTGTTGTCAGCACCCGAGCGCCTGACGCACCAATGGGATGGCCGAGCGCAATCGCGCCGCCGTTCACATTGACCAAGTCAGGGTTCCACGCCATCTCCTGGTTGACCGCACAGGCTTGCGCGGCAAAGGCTTCGTTGGCTTCCACAAGTTCAAGGTCGTCTATCGTCCAGCCCGCTTTTCTGAGCGCGGCAGTGCTGGCCGGGATCGGGCCCGTTCCCATGATGCTGGGGTCAACGCCGGCTGTGGCCCAGGAAACGATTCGGGCAAGCGGCGTGATCCCGCGCTCGGCGGCTGCAGCCGCGCTCATCAAAACGGTCGCTGCCGCCCCGTCATTGAGCCCCGACGCATTGCCGGCGGTCACACTGCCTTCTTTATCAAAGGCGGGTCGCAAACCAGAGAGGCTCTCCACCGTGGTGCCGTGACGCGGATGCTCATCGGTATCTACGATCGTATCGCCCTTGCGGCCCTTGATCGTGACCGGAACAATCTCATCACTAAAACGGCTGGCCTGTTGAGCCGCCTCGGCTTTTTGCTGAGACGAGGCCGCAAAGGCATCCTGCATCTCGCGAGAAATGCCGAATTGAGAGGCAACGTTCTCGGCAGTATTGCCCATGTGGTATCCGTTAAATACATCCAGCAGGCCGTCAACCAGCATGGTGTCGATCATCTGAAGTCCGCCAAGCTTCTGGCCGTCGCGAAGATGGGCACAGTGCGGTGCCTGACTCATGCTCTCCTGTCCGCCGGCCACCACGATGTCGGCATCTTTGTTGCGGATAGACTGATAGCCTGCCGCTACGGCGCGAAGGCCTGAACCGCACAACTGGTTCAGCACGAGCGCCGTACTTTCCACAGGCACCCCGGCCCCGATCGCTGCCTGGCGCGCCGGGTTTTGCCCCGTGCCGGCAGTCAGGATCTGACCCATAACGACTTCATTAACCTCGTTGGCCGAAACACCGGCACGCTCGAGTGCGGCGATGATCGCCGCCTTGCCAAGTTCACTCGCTGGCAATGTGGAGAGTCCACCGTTAAAGGCGCCGACGGGAGTTCTGGCGGCACTTGCAATCACTACATCCTTTTCAGATGTCATGGGAGGTCTACCTCGTCTTGTCGATTTCTAAAGGCCGGGCGCGAAGACCCGGAAAAGGCACTCGGATCGCGTTGGAGAATACCGGCTTGATCATTGTGTCACAGCGGCGGGTCTTGGCGATCCTGTTGGCTTGGCTTTATCTCTTCTCGCTCTTCTTGCGATTCAATCAAAACAGGGAAGACCCGCGGTGGCCGGTCTTCCCTGTCCAGAACGTCATCTTAATGTGACAGCGCCTGAAGACGCGTCATTCACTAAGCGGCTTTGCCGCGCGTCTTGGTGTCTTTTTCCATCACCGTGCCGAGATCGGCAGCTGACTGGGTGAAAAGCGCCTGCGCCTCGTCAACGTAAGCCCGGCTGAGCTCCATGATCTCACCGGAGTCTTTGGCCATTTTCTGCACCAGGCCCCGAACCACTTCGGGCTGCTTTTCAAAATAGGACCGGGCGGACTGCGCGTCTTTGACTTCGAGCGCTTCGCGCGCGTTGTTCAAAAGGGCATCGGCGTAAACCTTGGCAGAACCCATCTGCAGTTCAATCATCTTCTCGATATTCTTGACCATCAGTTGGCCGGCGCTGTTAGCCGCGTTGACAGCGGTTTTTGCGGCAGTCTCATAGGTTTCGGTCATGTTGGCATTCATGGTTTTGTCCTCGTTAAAAACAGGGCTGTAATAAGTTTGTTGCAGTGCACAATAACAGAACGATTGATGCAGTGCAACATTTTCTGGGAAAAATGATTTTTTTGTCTATAAAACAGTATTTTACATATCTCCGAATTTCCTTTTTGTGAGATTTCTATTCTTTATTAAGACCAGTATTTTGCGATTGCAAAGCAGCAATGGTTATTGATCTTGGAAACGGAGCCACCGGGATATTGGGGTCTTCTGAACTAGAATCAGGCAATGAATAAAGAGGTTTCTGCCGACTGGGCCAGCGCCCTACTCGGACTGCATCAGCTGCTAAGGGAGCAGCTCGATAAGGCCAGCCCCGGCGTGGCTCCCATGAATATGCCCCATGCCACCGACTGGCTGCAGACCCTGGTCGGGATGAACCCAGCCAACAGTCTTGCGGGTTCGCCCGGATTTCACCTGCCGCCCGCCCCTTCTGACAAGGGTGCGAGATGGGAACCGGCGGCCAGGCGCTATCGCGAAGCGGCGTTGGCCCTGCAGGGCGCGTGGCTACAGATCAGTTCCGATGCCCTGGCTGATCTGCGTGAAGCGCTCGATGAAGATCACGCACCGCAGGGCCTGCGGGGCATCTACGATCTTTGGGTCAGTTGCGCAGAAGCAGTCTTTGCCCGACAAAGCCTCACCGAGGACTACGCAAATCTCGTGAGCGAACTCATTAATTCGCAGGTAGCGCTTCAGCTCGCCGCGGGTATCGGCTCGGCCCCTGCACCCGATGACCCGGCCCAACTCAAAGAAGCCCTCGCTGCCGCGGCTGCCAGGGAGGCAAGGCTGAAGGCGGATCTTGAGGCGCTCCGCCAGGCCGACAGCGCTCCACCCTCCCCGGCAAAAAAACAGGCCAGTAAAAGACCCGGGGCCAGCGCCAACGCAAAAGCCGTAAAGAAAAAAGCAGGGTCGACCGAACCTTCGAAGAAAACCAAAAAAACGCAGCGGAAAAAACCAAGACAAAAGAAAGGTCCGACAAGTGAAAGCGCCTGAGTCATTCGGCCTGGAGCTTACCGAGCTCACCCGGCAGCTGACCCAAAGCGCGAGCCAACTGGCCGGGATGGGTTTGCCAAAAATCGGTGCCACGCCCCATGAAACCGTGCTGGCGGGTGAGGGATTTCGGTTGCTGCGATACGGTGAGGGTGAAAAACGGGCCGACCATTGTGCGGTGCTTATTGTGTATGCGTTGGTAAACCGCCCCTGGGTGCTGGATCTGGAACCCGGCCGCTCCATGATCGAAGGCCTGCTCGCGTCACAGATGGATGTTTTTCTGGTGGAATGGGAGGACCCTTCCGAGCAGGACCAGCATCGGGGGTTTTCTGATTACGCATGCACCATGCTGGATGAATGCGTAGAGGCTGTCGGTTCGCTTCGCAACGAGAACGCAGTGAACCTGCTGGGCGTGTGTCAGGGCGGCACATTCAGTCTTTGCTACACGGCACTTCACAGCAAAAAAGTGCGCAATCTCATCACCATGGTGACGCCGGTGGATTTTCATACCGACGACAACACCCTGTCCCAGTGGGTCCGCAAGGTCGATCTGGATGCTCTGGTGGGCTGCTATGGCAATGTGCCGGGCACGCTCCTCAATGGGCTGTTCGTCTCCCTGCAGCCGTTTCGCCTTGGATCAAAAAAATATATCGATCTTGTTGATCTTGCCGACAACCCCCAAGGCCTTCGCACCTTTGCCCGGATGGAAAGATGGATAGCAGACAGCCCTGACCAGGCGGGGCGGGCTTTTCGCGAATTTGTCGGAGACCTCTTCCAGCGCAATGCCCTGGTTCGCGGTGAATTGGTGCTTGATGGCCGGATCGTTGATCTCGGTGCCATCCGCTGCCCGGTGTTCAACGTGTATGCCCGAAACGATCACCTGGTGCCGGCATCAGCCTCACGACCCCTTGCAGATCATGTGGCAAGTTCCGATTACAGCGAACTCGAATTTGAGGGGGGCCACATTGGGATTTATGTCAGCCGCAGCGCGCAGCAGAAAGTACCGCCGGCCATTGCCGGCTGGCTGCAAGCGAGGTCCTGATCCGCAGTGATCTAAGGCTTGCGGGACACTTTGAGTCGCAGCGCCCTGATGTTCATGTCCGCAAGGACACGGTTGGCACTTTCCATCGTTGCCATGGATGGAAAGGGCCCTACCCGCACACGGAAAAAGTCGCCCTGACCCTGCACCGAGATGTGCTGAATGCTGGGCTCGAAACCGGTAATCGCAAGGCGCGCCTTCATGCGCTCCGCCTCGCGGCGGTTATCGTAAGAAGCGGCCTGCAACATATAGAAACTTCCCTGCGGCGTGGCATCTTCCGGCGTCTGAGCGGACTCCCCCGCCGCCGTGGCTGCGCCAGCCGGATCGGGAAGGTCAGTCTCCGGGATGACATGCTCAATCTCGGGGAGCACTGTGTAGAAGTCGAAACTCGCCCGGGCAGGCGTTTCCACACCCGCACTGACGGTCTCGGGGGCTGATTCCGGGTCTGGGGCATCCGATGATCGCAGCAGTTGGCTGATGCCTGCGCCCATGCGATCCGGATCCCCGCTCATTGCACCCTGATACAACACAACAGCAACCACGCCGACCGCGATCCCCAGCACCATCAGTACGACATCGTAGGTAAGGCGAGAGCCTCCATCCGCCTTTCGGGTCCGGCTGTTTCGAGCCATTGCCTACATGCGCTCTGGTGCGGTAACACCCAGCAGATCAAGCGCGTTGGCAATGACCTGGCGTGTGGCGTCGATCAGAGACAGCCGGGCCAGGCGAAGATTCGCCTCAGCAGCAATAAATGGGTGCGCGTTGTAGTAGGTATGAAAGTCGTTTGCCAGATCGCGCAGATAGTACGCCACCTGGTGGGGCTCATAGGCTCGCGCTGCCGATTCCACTACCTCCGGATAACGCGACAACTTCTGCAACAGATCAGCCTCACGCGGTTCGGTGAGCAGACCGTGATCTGCCGAAGCAAGATCCGCGTCGATGCCTTTTTCTGCCAGTTGTCGAAACACGCTGCAGATGCGCGCATGCGCATACTGTACGTAATACACAGGGTTGTCACTGGACTGCGACTTGGCAAGATCCAGGTCAAAGTCCATGTGCTGATCCGGCTTTCTCAGCGCATAGAAAAAACGCGCGGCGTCTCGGCCGACTTCCTCGCGCAACTCGCGCAGGGTGACAAACTCTCCGCTGCGTGTGGACATCGACACTTTGGCACCACCCCGGTACAGCACGGCAAATTGGACCAGCAGTACGCTGAGATCATCCGGATTCAGCCCCAGCGCCGACATCGATGCTTTGACCCGCTTGATGTAGCCGTGGTGGTCGGCACCCCAGATATTGATGACGTGCGAGAACCCGCGCTGGATCTTGTCTCGGTGGTAGGCGATGTCGGTCGCAAAATAGGTGTGGTTGCCGTTGGCGCGAAGCACTACGCGGTCTTTTTCATCTCCAAACTCGGTACTGCGAAACCACCAGGCGCCTTCGCGTTCATAAAGAAACCCGGTCTCCTTGAGCGACTCAATGGCGCGGCTCACGGCTTCGCTGTCGATCAGGCTCTGCTCCGAGAACCAGGTCTGGTAGGACACACCAAACCGCTCAAGGTCTGAACGGATGTCTTCCACCAGCGTGTCGCGGGCGAGGCCGTGGATACGCCCGAAACCCTCATCGCCGAGGATCGTTTTGGCCCGTGAGATCAGCGTATCCAGTAGGGGGTCATCTTCTTCGGGCACGTCCGTGAAAAGCGGCTGTGCTTCGGTGCGATGCCGATCGTCATCCTCTCGATGCAGGGTCGCAGCAATATCAAAGATATAGTCACCCTGATAGGCAGCCCGCGGGAAAAGAACGGTTTCGCCGCATAGTTCCAGATATCGCAGCCAGACACTGAGTGCGAGGATATCCATCTGCCGCCCGGCGTCATTGATGTAGTACTCGCTGATGGCGTCATAACCTGCGGCCCGCAGCACCCGGGCAAGCGCATCACCATAAGCAGCGCCGCGGCCGTGCCCGACATGCAGCGGCCCTGTCGGATTGGCCGAGACAAACTCGACCATGACCTTTTCGCCGGCGCCGACGTCACTGGTGCCGTAGGCCGCGCCGCGTGAGCGGATCTCTCCCGGTAACGACTGATAACACCCCGGCGACAAAAAGAGATTGATGAATCCCGGTCCGGCCACCTCTGCACGCGACAAAAGATCGGAAGCCGGCAACGCGTTGCAGACTTGCTCGGCGAGATCGCGCGGCTTCAGGCCCGCGCGTTTTGCAAGCACCATTGCCAGGTTGCTTGCGAAGTCACCGTGTTCCGGGCCGCGGGATCGTTCAACCTGGACATCCACCTCAAGCCCATCCGGCAACACGCCTTCCTCAACCAGTGATGTCAACGCATCACGAAGCAACTGACAGACCTCATTACGCATATGCAAAACCCAGACGCCGAAAAAGAGTTCAAGGCGCGGCGATACCCGCGGATAAACCCAGGATGTGATGAAGCGTGATTTTAACCAAAGCCTCACATCCGCCAAAGCCGGCTGTAGTACCCTTTGGGCTTGATTGCCATGATCGCTCTTACTGATGGACCATCTGCAACGTAGCCGACTTAACCTGCTCACCAGTCACATGCTCGATCGCGGCGCGTTACTGCGGCTGGATCCGGCGATGATCGCTGAGCAGGCCGCTGATCAGCGCGCGCGCTTCATCGGTATTCATGGCATGCGTATCGCGGTCGACTCGAGGGACCCTGCGCGCCCGGCATGGCTGACCGCCGATGAAGCCAAAGACCGATTCGGCGATTGTGAGCCTCGGGTTTACCTGGGACAAGAAGACCAAACTCCCTACTTTGCCCTGCTCCTTGACCACCACCTGCCTGAACCGGGCGAGGGGTTTTCCGGTTTGCGTTCACTGGCTGGACAGGTCAGCAACTCGGAGGCCACGTTACTGAGCTACGCACAGGCGATGGCTGCCTGGCATCACCGCTACCGTTTCTGCGGACGCTGCGGCGGCGCCACACACCTGGATCACGGCGGACATATTCGCCAGTGCTCTGAGGTCCAATGCGGAGCAACCCACTATCCGCGTACTGATCCCGCGATCATTGTGCTGGTGCAACGCGAAGACCACGCCCTCTTTGGGCGCAAACCCGAATGGCCGCCGAATCGGTATTCGACTATTGCCGGTTTTGTTGAGCCAGGCGAAAGCGCGGAACAGGCCGTGGTGCGCGAAGTCGAGGAAGAAACCGGGATCGATGTGACTGCCGTGCGTTATCACTCGTCACAACCCTGGCCTTTTCCGGGCTCGCTGATGCTGGGCTACCACGCGCAGGCTGGCAGCGAGCGCATCAGTCTGAATGATCAGGAACTTGAAGATGCGATCTGGCTCAGCCGTGAAGCACTTGCCTCGCGAATCGAGCAGGGTCTGTTTGTTCCTCCACCTTCGATTTCTATTTCTTACCGACTCATTGAAGACTGGTTCGATGACGAGGCGCCTTTTACCCTACACACGGTGTGCCAAAAGAACGTAATTGAATTTTTTTAAAGTGTTGCGCCCAGTCGCAACACGGCTACAATGCGCGTGGGGACGAGGACTATTGAACCGAAGACCCCGGATTGTTTGTAGTCACCTTAGTGGAGGAGTTCATGTCGGAACGACATACCGGAACCGTTAAATGGTTCAACGAAAGAAAAGGCTTTGGTTTTATTGAGCAGGAAGGTGGGGACGATGTATTTGTCCATTACCGTGAAATCCGAGGAGAAGGGTTCAAGACTCTGAATGAAGGACAGCGTGTTGAATTCACTCTTACGACCCGTGACAAGGGTCCCGCCGCGGAAGACGTTTCACCCCTCGAGTAATCTCGCGTCGACGGGCCGCCCAAGGCAGCCCGAGACCATCACTTCTCGTTTTGCCCGTGAGTCCTGACCGCTCACCGGTACGATGCTGAAGTTCGTCTGCATCAGCTTTCTGGCTCTGGGTGCGGGTTTGGGTTTGCTCGCGTCCGCCGGACTGGCTGGGGTGTTGTTGTCGCTGCCGGGGTTGCCGGTCGTGTCCTTCTCTGCGGTGATCCTGGCCCTGACCTTTGCGTCTTTGGCCGCCATGACGGGCATCATCGGACTCGCGAGATCACAACCCGTCACCCCTGAGTCGTCACAAGATCAGACGCACGCGCCGGACTGGAGAATTGTTGTCCTGCACCTAGCAGGGCTGTCGACCTACGCCGGGTTCCCTCTGGGGCATCTGCTCGGACCCTGGGTCCTCTGGCTTTTCTGGCGACGGCACGGCCATGCGCTGGATGTCAATGGTCGAGCCGCCCTGAACTTCGCCCTGACCATCAGCATCTTCTATGTCAGCGCGCTTATCCTGGTTTTCTTCTTCGTCGGATTTTTACTGCTCGGCATCCTCATGGCGTTTCACATCATCGTGCTGGTCCGAAACGGCTGGCGGACTTCTGTCAATCTCCCCGCGCATTATCCGCTGACCATCAACTTTCTCAGTTAAGCTCGGCAAATACCTCAGCGGCCGCCGTCAGCGTTTCGCTGATTTCCGCTTCGGAATGGGTCACCGAGACAAAGCCTGCCTCAAACGCCGAGGGCGCAAGGTAGATACCCCGCTCGAGCATGCCATGGAAAAACGTTGAGAAACGCTCACTGTCGCAGGCCATCACTTGCGCAAAAGAACTGACGCGATCGTTCTCAGTGAAGAAGAGTCCAAACATTCCGCCGACAGATTCTGTCGCCAAGGGAACGCCCGCGGCGGCGGCGGCCTGGGCCATACCGGTGACGAGTGAGCGGGTGGTTTCGGTCAGGGTATCAAAGAATCCCGGTGCCCCGACTTTTTTCAGTGTTGCGATCCCCGCACTCATGGCGAGGGGATTTCCCGATAGGGTGCCGCCTGATAGACCGGCCCGAGCGGCGCGAGATGCACCATGATCTCGGCGCGGCCGCCGAAAGCGCCCACCGGCAATCCACCGCCCAGGACCTTGCCCAGGGTCGTGAGATCCGGCCGGATACCGTAAAGCTCCTGCGCACCCCCCGGCCCCACACGAAACCCCGTCATGACCTCGTCAAAAATCAGCACTGCACCGCTTTGGTCACAGACCTCGCGCAAGGTTTCCAGAAACCCCGGCGCAGGAGCGATACAGTTCATGTTCCCGGTAACGGGCTCCACAATAATGGCGGCGATGTCGTCGCCTGATTCGGCAAACACCTGCCGCACCTCTTCGCTGTTGTTGTACTCAAGCGTCAGAGTGTGCCGGGCTGCATCTTTAGGTACCCCGGGAGAGGTCGGAATGCCGAGCGTGAGAGCCCCGGAACCCGCCTTCACCAGAAGGCTATCGGCATGCCCGTGGTAGCAGCCCTCGAACTTGATCAACGTGTCGCGGCCGGTATAACCCCGGGCAAGGCGGATGGCGCTCATGGTCGCTTCGGTGCCTGAATTCACCATACGCACCTGGTCCATCGACGGCACCGCCTGACACACAAGGTGGGCGAGCTCGGTTTCGAGTTCTGTGGGCGCGCCGTAACTGAGGCCCTCAGCAGCAGCCGACTGCACTGCCTCGACGACGTCGGGGTCTGCGTGACCCAGAATCATCGGGCCCCACGAGCCCACATAATCGATGTAGCGCTGACCATTAGCGCCGAACAGAAATGGCCCCTTCGCGTGATCAATGAATACCGGGGTGCCGCCTACGGACTTGAATGCCCGTACGGGGGAATTCACTCCGCCCGGGATAACTGCGCACGCATTTTCAAAAAGATGGTCGTCGTTACTCATGCAAAAAACTCCCTGTCTGAAATGAGACAAAAATACCGGCGGCGGCAGGACGCCCTGCTCGCGATCCTTAGGCTAGAATCGTGGGACTGTCTCTGCTTCTCCCTAAAACTTGTGATGGCTAATCGAACTTTCATGTGCATTATCTGTGGTTTTGTCTACGACGAAGCCGAAGGGCTTCCCGAAGAAGGTATCGCACCGGGAACCCGCTGGGAAGACATCCCCGACGATTGGCAGTGCCCGGACTGCGATGCCACAAAAGTCGACTTTGAGATGATTGAAATCTGACTCACCCGGCCCTCCCGGCTCAGGCCGGCATTCGGGGCGACGGGTCGAGTTCCGCCGCTTCCAGGGCGAACACCACTGCTTCGCCGTTTTCTGACATCAGCCATGAAAAAGGGGTTCGCGGCCAAGTTGTCTCAAGCGATTCGCGCGCACTGCCCGCCTCAACCACTAAAAGTCCGTCTTCCGTCAGGTGGTTGCGTGCCTGATCCATCAACCGGTTGATGAAGTCCAGACCACTCGCCCCTCCGGCGAACGCGAGCGCCGGTTCGTGTCGGTATTCGCCGGGCAGCCCATCCATGATCTCGTCACTGACGTAAGGTGGGTTGCAGACGATCAGATCATACCGAGCCTCGCCGAGTCCCTCGAAAAGGTCTCCACGTTTGAGACGGACGCGGTCCTGGACAGCATAACGTGCCACATTTATTTCGGCGACTTCCAACGCGCTGCCGCTGATGTCGCTGGCATCAACCGTGGCCTCGGGAAAGGCGAGCGCGAGAGCAACGGCGATGCAGCCGCTGCCGGTACATAGATCCAGGACGGCTGCCGCGGGACGATCCGCCCGCCAGGGAAAGAAACGGTCCGCAATCCATTCGCCGATGTGGGAACGCGGCACAATGGCCCGATGATCAATAAAAAAATCATGGCCAGCAAACCAGGCACGGTTCACCAGATACGCCAGCGGCTCACCGCTTTCAATCCGCCGCTTGAGCAATGCCGCAACAGCCGCCTCCTGGGCGGGAGTCAGCGACTGATCCCACGGAATGTCGTCGCCGCTCGGATCCAGGTCACAGGCTTCGAGCACCAGCCAGGCCGCCTCGTCAAAAGCATTATCAGTACCGTGACCAAAGAACAGGTCCGCTGCATCGAGGGCATTGGCGGTCTCGTCAACCTGCTGCTCCAGACTGATACTCATCGGAACGCTTCCCAGGCTATCCCGCTAGCGCCGCGCGCACCGCGTCAGTCATCTCGTCCACGGTCGAATCGTGCTTCAACAGTTGGCGGACTTTGCCCTTCGGGCCGATGAGATAGGTCGTTGCCGAATGATCGACGGTGTACCCCAGCGCAGAGCCAGGGTCTTCCACTTTCTGGTAGAGCACATAGTACTGCTTGGCAACCGCATCCACCGCTTGGGCCGACCCACTGACCCCGGTGATCCGGGGATGAAAGAAGGCCGCATACTCTGTTGTGCGCTCTGGCGTATCCCGTTCAGTATCGACACTGACGAAGAGCCCGACCACCTGCTTCGGACTGGCGTCGGAAAAACGGTTGATCACGGCACTGATCTTCGCCAGATCCATCGGACATACATCGGGGCAGGTGGTATAGCCAAAGAACAGCATCACTGCCTGGCCCCGAAAGTCACTCAACGACACCGGGCCATCGGCTGACGCCAGCGTGAAGTCGCCGCCAAGGTGCGCATAGGGATTGGCCGTTTGCGCACGATGCTGGTGCCACCATACTCCCGCGCCCAAACCGACACCGGTTGCCACCAGCAGGGCCAGCACGGGCACGCGCCAGGACTTCAACATGGTTTCTTCTCCCCGAAGTGTTTCTGGTGGGCCCAGTCAATGATCGTGGGTCGAGTGATCATGCTCTTTCAAGACCATCTGTACCGGCGCTTCGAAGGACAGGCGTTCACCGTCCGCAAATTCGAGCTCGAGGGTCACTTTCTTTCCAACTTCAAGACTGCGGGTCAGGCCAATCAGCATGATGTGCAGCCCGCCTGGCTTCAGCACAACTTCAGCATGTCCCGGCACTACGATGGCATCGACCCGACGCATCTTCATCATGCCGTCCTCCATGATGTGCTTATGCAGCTCCACCGCATCGGCAACATCCGAGTGCGCTGCAATCACGGTTCGCTCCTTCATGCCGTGATTGTGCAGGATCATAAAGGCCGCGCTGACCGTTTGGCCGGGCGGCACCATGCGCACCATCGGTGCGTCTACGCCAAAAGTCCCCGCCAAGACGGGTCCGGACACGATAGTCAGGGCCATCGCAATAAGCATGGAGACGGTTTTTTTCATTGGAAACCTCTGGATTTTTACGTGTCGAAGTCTACCCGCTCGCCCGGAAAAATGGGTCGAGACAATAACTGCCTCGCTTGCGGTCTCCTGACGCAGATCAAGCGCGGGTCAATCGCCAGCGCACAGGCGCGGCGGACTGATACCGCAACGCTCCAGCATAAAGGGGTGGTTGATCACAAGGGTCGCGCCGGTCTTCTTTTTGGAGAACCATCCGCGCACCGCGATACTCGCCTGATCCAGCGCTGCCGGAGAGTAATCAAACCGGGAGGTCCAGTCGCTTCGGCGTACCAGGACCGTGAGACTTTTTCCCGCCGAAAAGCTAAACCACTTTTTTCCCATCTCGATCCGTGAAAGACGTGCCCGAACAAACTGGTAGCCTGCGCCGACCTTGTCCTGCGCCTTGGGGGCATAGTAGTCCAGCGCCCAAAGCCCGCGACCAGAGCGATGGGCTGCGCCCTCCGCTTCAATAAAA
>Ga0255776_10000791_pt1 | contig 36093 bp, 7 predicted proteins | sample 071ome_19_FD_179974 | JGI IMG/M metagenome (GOLD analysis project Ga0255776, IMG submission 179974) | Coastal salt marsh microbial communities from the Groves Creek Marsh, Skidaway Island, Georgia - 071413AT metaG (version 2) | ecosystem: Environmental > Aquatic > Marine > Intertidal zone > Salt... | reverse complement strand
CCGCCACGTTGAACAGCAGATCCAGTGATAGCGGAGGTCAAACCATCTCCACCTTTACCGCCAGTAACACCAGAACCTTGAGATCCTGCTTGACCAGCTCCTCCACCTCCACCATGACCTAGATAAGGACTAGATTGATTACCTTGACCAGCAGCTCCAGCAGTTCCTTGACCAGCAGTTCCCGCAGAACCATTGCCAGTTCCTGATCCACCACCACCAGAACCACCTACTGGAGGAACATTACCTTGCCACCAACCGCCACCAGCTCCACCTAAAGATGTGATATTAATTCCGCCAGGACCAATAATCCAAGAATCTCCACCAGCACCACCTCCAGTGTATGCAGTAGTTCCTCTTGATCCTCCTTGACCAACTTTAACTGAATATGATCCTACTTCTACTAATAAAGCTCCTTCTGCTGTTGTTGCACCACCAGATAATTCTCCTTGAACAGAGGATTTATAACCACCAGCGCCTCCGCCGCCGCCCCAGCCGCCTCCGCCACCGCCTCCAGCGATAATTAGGTATTCTACAAGTCCAGTTCCAGCGGTAACGTTAAACGCATTATCTCCAGTGAAAGTATGAATTCTATATCCGCCAACATCTGTCACTGTTCCACCATTTGCTTCAAATGGAGCAGCTCCTGCATTTTTCCACTCTACTCCGTTGTAGAATTGAACTTCAAAATCATCTGTATTGAAAATTATGTGTCCTTTTTCTGGCGGTAGGGCATTTCTTTGTGCCGTTGAAATTTGTGGCAGCAATATAGATGAGTTCGCTTTTGAAATACCAACATTTAAAATTCCCATGATAGAAATCAGACCTACTTTTTAATATTTATTACCAAGACATCAAAACATAACCATTGAGACCCCAACCTGTGCCACCGCCACACAGATACGGAGAAATAGTTGAACCAACTCCAGTAGAGGCTCCATTATAACCACCTAGGTAGTTATTATCATTAAGGTGAATACCAGAGAGGACTAGCCATCCGCCAGCACTATTTTGTCCGCCACCACAACCACCATTATGAATAATTCCAGATTCCCAAATAGGAGTTGATGATGGAGTAGCATATCCATCATAAAAATTTGGATTATTACATGAGCAACAAGCAGCAACTCCAAAATCAGAATACCAATCTGGATCTCCTACCATTTTATACCACATCTGACCAGCGCCAGCAATAACCCATCGAACAGTTCCACTGGTAGTAATGTCCCTTTGATTCAAATCTGATAATTTTGCAACTTGTGTTGGTGCAGTATCATTTGGAGCTAATGCAAGATCTGTAGGATTTAATGATCCAGTTTGATATTGAGAATTTGTAGTATTGCTGGTTCTTTGAACCATTACAAAATTATATGGAGCATATGATGTGAAGTCTGTCCAAAGTTGTTGCTGTGATCCATCATTGAATTGATACCAATATGATCCATTAACAGCATTTGCTCCGAGAGTTGATTTTAAATCAGTTGCATTTAAAGCAGCAGACGCAGCTGAACTTCCATCTCTTCTTTTTACTTTGATGTTTTGCCAAGATCCATTATAATAATATTGCATCTGACCTTCAATATACATCATTTCCCCATCTTCACCATCCAAGAGGTCTTGGTCGTTTTCGTAGATGGGGACTTGCAATGCATCAGAAGAATTAATTCTTTCTGATTGAAATCTAGATGAATAATATCTTGCCATTGGTATAAATCAGATAATCTTCCAAACTGCTCCAGAACCAATTGTCATGGTTCTACCAGTATTTAGTTCAATTCTACCAAAACTTACAGCGGTTAAGTTTGCTTGAATATTTACATCCTCATCAATAAGATTTGCTGCAGTTCTAATGATACCGCCACTATCTAACCACTGTGCTACACCCTTGACGTAAAGTTTTCCAGTTAGGTTAGCATCTCCTTCAATATCTAATGGATATGCTGGTTGAGGTTGATTGATACCAACAGCAGATAGTCTGTAGATATCTTTAATAATGTTATTTGGGTCTAATAATGTTGTTGCTGCTTCAGTCCATCTTGAAGTAACAAATGGTGCATTATCTTGGTATAAAATACCATTAATATTGATATCGCCCTGAACATTTAACTGATAGTCTCTATTGATTGGATTTTGAGCATCAGTCTCATCAATTCCACTAAATTCATCGGTGTTGATAGCAACTTTCCTACCGCGAATAGCGATAGCAGGTGTTGCATCCCATGCGGTAGCACCAGCACCAGCACCAGTAAAGATGTTTGGTTGAATAGCAAAGATACCATCTCCAAATGTCTGGTTAGAAAGTCTATAGTTATAGAGACCATCTCCATCGCCTGCAGTTCCACCATCAGCACCCGTGAACAATAATGTTGCGCCATCATTGTTAGCGTTATCACTGATTTGGATACTGGTGTCTACATATGCATTGCCTTTAACATTTAATGTGTATGTTCCTGCACGACCAGCAACACCAAGTCTGCCAGTTACAATAACCTCTTTGTCTCTTCTAGCAATCAGAGGAACATTTGTAGTTTCTGTTGAACTATCAAAATGCCAGAAGTATAGACCTTCTGTAGCAGCAACTGTTTGAGCAGTTGAACCAAAATCACTTTCTGCCGAACCGAAACCGATGTTCCATCTACCATTTACTTCGGTTCTGCTACCACCACCTTGGTGCTCAAATGATAGTGTAGATGCAATATTGCCACCACCACCAGTGATAAGAGCTTCTGCTACTGAAGATCCAGCATTTACTTGTAACTTAATTCCCTCAGCATGTGTAGCAGTGCCAATATTAACACTTCCCTCAGACTGATCTACAAATAGAACATTAGTTCCGACTGTAAGGTCAGTTCCAACAGACATTGTAAGGTCTGTTGAAATATCACCCTGAACATATAGATCAGATGTAGGATCTCCAGCACCCCCAGAATTGAGGATGTTGAGAGTTCCTGTCATGTCATCACCCGCCTTAAGGACGTTGAGTGATGCTGCACCAATAATCTGACCAGGAATTACATTATTACTAGGATCTGTGTAAGTTACTAGAGTAATCTTATGTGCTTCAAAGCTACCAGTCTCATCACGCATTACTGCGTTTCTTAGTGTTAGAACATTTTGAGCATTATATGTTGACTGTCCAATGCCATCTGTGAAGACTGTATTGCCCTGATGGTATACTGGGTTGCTATTAACTGTAAATGCGGTAGTTCCACCAACAATTACGTTTAGTTGTCCGCTTCCATCTGTAGTAGAACCAGCAGATGCTACAATAGCGGAGTTGTAGTTTGGTGCAGGTGAAGCACTGGAACTGAAGTAAATTCCAGGAGAGGTTGCTGTATTACCAGCAACTCTCTTACCTAACTTGAGGTTTGCAGTTCCAGAAACAACCTCTAATGTAGCACCAACACCCGTGTTATAATCTGCTAGCGAATAATCAGTCCACTTTGCATACTTAGTTACTGCTGGGCTGTTTGCTAAACCAAACTGAACACTACCATCAATTGTTGTACCAGTTACAAGAACACCAATAATTTCGGAATAGTTATTGGTTGGATCATTTGCATCTGGATATGGCGTCATGGTGACGATGTATAGAGATCCTAGTGCTTGAGCACCAGTGATATCATACATGTTAATAGTGGTTCCGTTACTAAAAATGGTTCCGTATTCAGCAGCGTCTAGAAGAACTCCATCAAATAGAATTCTGTATGCTTTCTTTCCATTGAGTGCAGCATTTTGTGATGTTGCTAGTGGTTCTGCAACTTCAATCTTTTCATCAAATACTTTGGCGCTCATGAAACCTGGCAACCTTGTGTCAAACATGGTGCCTTCGTTGTGATGTGTTACATCAGTTACCCAAGATAATTGCTTTCCATCTAATCTATCAGCATCCAATCCAGAACCATCACCATCGTTGGAAGAAGTCCAAACTTTTGCCCAGTCTTTCCAAGTGGTAACACCAAATCCTGTACCACGAAGATACATATTTGTTCCGATGCTATTATCATCGGAGAATGCCAATTGCTTGAGACCACCATATGTGGTATCAGCGGATGTTCCGCCAGGTCTCATAGTCACCAAGAAGTGTCTTCCTACGTTACCACCAGTCTGCTGTGAGTTTAAACCAACTTCTGGCCAAGCAGCATATAGAGAGTAGTTTGTGGAAGATCCAGTGATGTTTGCATTGTTAAACTTACTCTCAGCTGACATACCCTCAATATAGAGAGTTGGGGATTGCTGAACAGTTGCAGTGCTCTGGTCATTAGCAACATTCAAAATCTTAGCATCATCTGCGGTGCCAGTGATACTGATATCGTAGTCTCCATCCAATCTTCCTCTAGGAAGAACACCATACAGCTGGTTGGTTGCGGTCTGATAGAACAAACCGTCTCTATCATCGAGGAAGTCTGCGTTTAGACCACTACCAATACCAGTCTTGAGTTCTACGGAACCATTTCCGTCTACACCAATATTAAACTGAGATTTCTTCAGTCTAACAACACCCACCGTTCCATATGGATCGGTACTGATTGTGGATCCTTCGCCGCCTGCTCTGGCAACGTCAATAGAAACGTTTGCATAGTTTCTGTTAACAGTAGATACTTTAGCAGCAAGTGAAAGACCAGTTCCATTACCAAGAATTGCTGGAGTTAGGCAAGTAAAGTCATCAGTATATCCAGATCCACTATCAGTAACAATAACAGTTGTGATTACACCACCTTCAACCTTGATAGTTGCTTTTAATCCAGATCCAGCAGTTCCTTGTGGACCGAAGAGTTCTACTCCATTAAAGGTGTTGTTTCCTCCCAAATCGGAAGCATATCCAGATCCACCATTAACAATAACAATGTCATCAATAAATTCACCCTGAGTATATGATGCATCAAATAGCACAGGAGATGAACCCCTATCAAATTCAAGAACTGTTCCAGCTGGTAGTGTCGCTGTTAATGCTTGGTCAATTGTTACGGTCGTAGTATTTCCTTCCGTCAATACTGCGCTAATGTAAGTATCTGCAGGAACACCATTCCTTTCAACTAATTGGTGTCCAATAACGTAGTTACCACTTGCTGGAAACTCAAGAGATTGTGAGTTAGTTGGAGATGAAGATGAGAGTGCTCCAAAGTATCTTGTTTCAGCACCCTTTATTGATTGAACTGCTAGAGCGAAGGAGGAATCTCCTCTGAGGAATGTAAACGAGTTTGCAGCACCAGAGTTTTGAGCAAGTCTAGCAGTTGAAATAACACCAGATGTAATATCATTAGCAGCAATACTTTGTGCAGATAGAGATACCCAGTTATTGAGATCAGAAGCAGATGTATTAACAACTCTATCAATAGGAACTCTTACCGCTGGTGTGTCACTTGTCAAGATACTATCAGTCTCAACCATCTTAATGGCATTGACAATATCACCATACAATCTGCTTTCAATCAGAGCATCTGCCTGAGCAGTTGTTCCAGATCCAGGAGGTGCCGAGAATGTAATCTGAGGTGGTGTGGTATATCCTTTACCGCCATAGTATCCATTGAAGAGTTCAATGGTAATAGTTACAACTTCACCACCAGCAATTGTACATGATGCTTGAGCAGCAACAGCACCAGATCCAGGATTACCACCAGTGATTGTAATAGTTGGAGCAGTAACATATCCAGAACCAGGATCAGTTAATGTGATAGAATACAGAACACCAGTTCTGTATTCTGTTGCTTGAATACGTGATCCAGATCCAGGAGTTGCGCCATCATCTCTAAACTCACCAGTGAAGATATCACCAAGAGTGAATTGAATGGTTGGATCAACGTCAAACGTTACAAACAAACTATCTACGTCATTATTAAGGATCCAGGAAGAGTTATTATCTTGCTGAATAGCAATAGAACCTGCGAGCGCACCTTCAATCGCCAGTCTTTCTGTTTCATCACCAACTGTGTATACAGTAAATGGTTTAACTGCAGGAAGTTGGTCTTCTGAGATCTTACCAGAATCTGTAAGTTCAACCAGAGCTCTGGGGATTGGGTTTGTTGAATATGGTTTGTTTAGATATGCACCAAGGTTGTTGGTGATGAAGTCTCTAACTGCCTTTTGTGTTGGTAATTTGGAGTTAGAAGCACCAGATCCTCCAAGAGTAGAAGATGCATCGAAACCAGTAACAACAACGTCCCCACCTTTCAGTTTGAGGAATTCAACTTCGGAGATGGTAACCGTTCCAGTAAAGGTGATATTACCAGTTCTGTTTTCAATCTGTGCAAACGTTCCAACCTTGAAGTCTCCAAGTTCATCAGTACCAGAGACATAAACACGACCATATCCTTCAGAAACCTGTTCCTGCGATTCTACTTTGGTGCCACCGTTCTCTGGTAGCGCATTGTAGTCTGTTCCAGAACCAGCAAATTCCCAAGTGTGGGAAGAAGAGTTAACGATAGATGGTCTGTGTAGAGCAAATGTTGGAACACCACCATAGTTAGCAAGGTGATAATCAACGAGGTTAATTGGATCAACAATAGTTCCAGTTGCTTTATCTCTAAATGATGCGGGTCCAGTTCCAGTTCCATCTGAAAGAATAAATCTTGCAGCAAAAGGAGCAGAGTTAGAAACACTGGTAGCATCAATGCTGTCGATAAAGTATTCGATATCTGGATCTTCTGGTTCGTATCCGTCAATCTTGAAGATGTAATGCTCAAGTGGAGCTCTGCCAAGACCAGTAACAGCGACTTCAGTTCTGTTTGTGATGGTAGCAACCATGCTAGAGACTGTTGCCCTTACAAAACCAGTACCTGTGCCATTACCAGAGTCAAATATATATGCTTCATCTCTATATCCAGTTGCTCTTAGAGCAGCACCACCAAAGTTGGTAGCAGAGTTGGTGATAGATGCATAACCACCACTTTCGGCAATAACACCGTCTGCACAGAAAATACAGAATACAGAAACCAACTGAACATATCCATCATTGGTAATTCTATATCCAGTAGAATTACCACCTTGGGAGACAATGGTGAATGCAGAAGCAACCATTGACTTACCCTGGTTGGGGAATGTTGCGCTTTGATCTGCCTCAAGACCAGGCTTTGGACAGTTTGGTTGCTTAACTCTAGATCCATCAATTAGAGCACCACTACCACCTAGGAAAGAGATAACAGAAGAGTTCTGAGTATATGGTGATGCTTCAATAATTGGATAATCATCATAATCAGATCTTGGTGTAAAGATCCTACCCTCAGCATCATAAAGTGTTCCAGTTGGATATGAGATTATATTATCTGTAACATATAGAGTTCCATATGTTCTGATAGTTCCACCAGGAACAATCGATCCATCTAGAATATCCTCAAACAACGCCATCGCAGTTGTGATGGTGGATTCTACGTTAGCACATAGTGGATTTGAACCATATGTTAGAATATTCCAGTCTTCAAACGTTGGAATTGTAGAGTTTGCTGGAATTACGGGATCATAAATGAGGATAGTTCCGTTAGCAAGTGCGCTTACGAATGTGTGTGCAACACCAGCAGCAGTGCCAGCATCTCCAACGTTACATGTGATAGTTGTCACACCACCAGCAGATGAAACATTGGTAATGGGTTGACTTCTACCAAAGTTAGCATCTCCTTCTACTGGACTTGCTAGATCTCCACCACCGTTAGATGCACAGTTAAATGTTAGTGCTCCTTCCTTGAATGCAACTCTGTCAGAAGTAGTTGGAGCAGTTGTGGGATCTGGGAAAGATACCGTTACTTCACCAGTGGTTGAGTTATAAGTAGCACTTAGTGGAGATACTTCGGCAATCGTTCCATCAGACCAGTTACGCATCGCTTGGATGAATAAGTCTCTTGCTTGCTGGAATGCGTATACAGTGGCATCTAATTGACCAGCAGGAATACCAGCGAGAGCAGTTCCAGAATAATAACTTTCAGCAGCACCAACAATACCAGCATTGCCACCTAAAACTAAGTCTCTTAGTAATCCAGTAATAACATAGTTGATATCTCTACGGCACTTTCTCTCTTGAACATCAGTTAGTGCTAGGGATGGATACTGTGCAATCGCTCTCTTGTATGCTTCATCGGCAATGAGATGTCTGTTTCTTGCAATCAAATAACCAGCATCTAGATATGTTCCTGATGCGTTATTGGTAACAACATCGACAAAGAGATATGCTAATGTATCAATAGCAGCTCTTACATTTGCACAAGATTCTGGTTCTGTTTGTGGGTCTGTATCGATGACAGTAGCATCAATATATGGGAATAGTTGTGTATACTTCTTAACGTATGTTGAACCATAACCATCATCTCCAGTTCTCCACTTACGCATTGCATAAATGGCGAGTTCTCTTGCGTATTCTAAAGCACGAACTGTCTGAACGATCTCAGTATCTACAAGACCAATCTGTGTTCCTTCAACATATCTCTTAGCAGCATCGATGACGTTATAGTTGCCACCAAATTCTAGGTCTCTTAAGATAGCATTGAGGTAGTGCTTGATGTCTCTACGGCACTTGTCGTCGCTAACAGGGATGCTGAAACTTGGATACTCTTTATCTCCAAGACTGCAATTTAGTAAGATATCATCAATTCTTACAGTGTCATCTTCTGCAGGAGAAGGAGACATTAGCGCACATGTAATCGTAGCAACTCCAGTAGTGAAGTTCTCCCAATCAAAATTAATAATGTTGTATACAGTTCCACCATATGTTACTGTGCCGCCACTAACATATGTGTGTGCATATGTCGAAGTTCCTAGATAAATCTTGAATTCAGTATCACCATCACCATTAATGTTAACATCGTATACTGAATAATAGAACTTAGCAAACTCTTCGTTAATTCTTCCTACAACTTCATCTGCAATAAAGTCTAAGTTGTTTCTAATTTGTAGTGAAGCATCTTGATATCTTCTAGCAAGAGGAGTTGCTACAGGGAACTCGTTTGGTGAGTTTAAGAGAGATAGTGTAACCGACTTAGATGCAGATCTAACAGACGCATTTGCACCAGGAAGATACTCTGAAGTATTTGCATAACCTTCAGATGCTGGCATCTTTTTGGGAATAACAAATCGTCTTGCTCGACCATCGGCGTCTTCTAAGACTTTGTAAATTCTTTGATAACCATTAAGAACATCACCTTCTGGACTAGGAATGCCAGAAAGATAAACTTCATCTCCTTCTTTATAATCGTGAGTATTTGCAAAACCTAGTAGTTGGTTTGTGTAGATAACAATACCACCAAGATCTTCTTCTGGACCAAAAATTCCTGCAGTAGGATCTCCAAATCCGTCAGTAAATGTGCCTTGAAGACTGAAGTCAATTCTTGTAATAGGGAGAACAGTTTCGTTATCTTCTCCAGTAAATACAACTTCACCTTCAGGTCTAGTTGAAATAACGTCTTGTGATGTGAAACTATATGTCTCTCTTACAAAAGTAAGTTCAACTGTTCCTAGAGTTACAGCTCCAGTAGAGTGGGTAGGAGCACCAGCTGAAGGAGAAGTGCCAGCAATAGTTACTTCATAAGTATAATCTGGCGTCCAAACAATATCGCCAAGATCATATGCAATATCGTTTGCATACAATTTAGATCCTGCACCACCGTATTTAAATACGTCAGTAGATGAGAATGAACCAGCATCAATTTTGAAGTCCATTGTGCCAGTCACATGGTGATCGGCTACATTGGTATCAGTCTCATCAAATGTAACTGTGAGTGAAGTTGCTAATGCGGAAGAAGTTGCGCCAACTAGAACTTGTCCAGCAGATAGTGCTGTTAAACCAGTGTTGGATACAAAGGTTGATCTATATGTTTGTTGACCAAAAATCTGGTGTCCAATTGGAAAGCTGAGAGGGAAGTCGCCACCAGTGGTAGCGTCATATGTCATTCTCTGCTTATCGTCAAACACCATGGCATAATCCCAGGTGTGAACTGAACGATCGGCAGCATCAACATAGTCTCTATATGTTACGCCAATAACATAGTTCTTATCGCCAAACTTAAAGATGTGTTTTCTTGGATTGTTTGGTCTGATAATTACAAGACGAAGGTTGTCACCAACAACCGAACAATCGGGTGGTAGTGAAATTGGGTTATCTTCGATGTAGTTGCCACCAGAGACAATAAGTGATTCCTTTACGCCAGGAGTAGCCCACGCCAGTTGTGCTGCTCTCTTAATAGTTCTAACTGGGTTTACTGCCGAGCGACCGTCATTGGCATCATTACCAATTTGCTCAGAAACATAGATACGACCACCAACGTCATTCGTTGCTAGATTAAGGACGTATTCTGTAGTTGCAATCTTATCTGATCTATCTCCTAGTAGAGGTGTGATAGATCGTGGGAAGACACCCGCATCACCAGTTTCGTTGTATGCAAAAGCATCGGGGTTATCAACACGAATACCAATATGCTTCATTTGAACGTTGCCGTTCAATTCAATTCCATCGGTATGCAGTGGTGGATTTGCTTGGTTAGCAGTTGTTCCACTATTTAAAGTCTGGTAAACATTACCAGCATAATAACGATATTCGTTAGCATCAATATTAGTGCTTGGCAACCATTCGGTGCCAGTATTGTTCATGTAAGTTTTAAAGTTTGGACCTCTCAATACAAGGTCTGGTGTCACAACATTATCAATATCAATGTTCAGAATTCTTGCAGTATCTGAAATGATAGAAGTTGATGTTCTAATAGCACCATTAACATCAAGTTCAAAATCAATAGTGTCGAGATTTGATGTTGCGGTAGCACCGTTTCCATTTCCACCAGTAATTGTTACTCCTGGTGCAGTAATGTATCCACTACCACTATCGTTGACAAGAATACCAGTGACAACACCATTGGAAAATTGAGCACTAGCAAATGCCTGCTGACCACCAGCTGGAGGTGGATCAATGTTTACTGTTGGTTGCTGTGTATATCCAGAACCACCATTGGTTACAACAATACTTTCAACTCTGTTTCCAGATCTGTTAATACCAATACGTGGCAATCGAGTTACTGGATCTAACTGCGCTCTAAAAATTTCAGTTTCGAAATTTCCATCGCCAGAACGAATAGTTACTTCATCTGTGCCAAGAATGCTTGTCTTAGCACCAGTAATTCTTTCTCTATCTGAATTTATCTGAAAACTCATTAGATCCTAGCCTCAGCCGCAAAATATTCCTTTATCTATTTAGCATCAGGTCCAGTCGATACTAACTACCTGAACAGATGCAAACCACTTAACAACCGCTCCAGTTCCTGCTTTTGTAGTTGTATAACTAAAGTTGAAAGCAGCACCACCAGTATACAAATCAATATCCCAGTTTTCTCCAGAAGGGACACCATCTCTAATAATGGTTCTCATTGTAGATAACTCTGATATTACACCTACATTATCACAACTAACAGCACTTTCTAATTTTAATGTCAATACACCTACACCAGTGGAGTTTACTGCAGCAACATGTGTATTGATAAAATTGAGACTGCTTGCTCTGAGGACAATAGATCCTAAAACATCGTTGATCGTCAAGATGGCAGTATCTTGACCAGTTAGAACATAATTTGTTGTTCTAGCTTCATCAAAAAATGAGTTTTTGATTTCTAAAGAATTGACATTCTTGAAATTTTTGTTTTCATCTACAACAGTTACGGTATCTATTGAAAGACCACCAGTGCTGTCAAAGTTTTTTAGTGTGCTTGCCATTTTACTTCTTAATTACGTTTGAGACAACAGTTACATTAACAGCGTTTGCGTTGGCAACTCCAGTAGCAAGAGAGTAATTTAGACGAACAGCATTGTTCACATTAAAATCAAATGTATAATCGATGATAGATCCATTTGATTGAATGGTTCCTACCTCAGTGTAGAAAATATCGCTACCATTATCTATAACAGAGAACTCAATAACTTCTTTTGCGCCAGTGGTTGCATTATGAGCAACCAATTCAACCTTAGCAGAAAGTTCTGTAGATGGTGCATAGATCACTGCAGAACCATTGTTAGTAGTTCCTTTCAATAGAGCAGCATTACTTGTAGTAATTCTATACTTAGAAATTTCTAGGTTAGCAAGTTCTTTGTCAAAAATTCTGACTAGTGATTCTGAACCAGATCCAAACCCAACATTATAATATACATCACCTTGATCATCTAGTCTCAACAGTGGATCTACAACCAATCCAGTTGATAGACCAAGATCCAACTTATCTTTAGATGTGTGGATAAATGTTCTATCAGAAACAGTATTATCAATAGTTGTGGATGAATTGTCAAATGTTACTGTAGACGCAGTAATTTCTAAACTATCATCAAACGAACAAGAAACTGTATTGATATTTGTAAAATCAAGTGTAGTTGTTGTTAGTTGAAGAGTATTAACATTGTCATTGAAGAAGTAGAGAATGTTTTCGTTAGTTCCAGGACCTAGTTCTGGAATAATATAAGTATTCTGATCTACGTCTTTTACTCCACCAAGAGATCCCCAAGTTTGAGTAGTTTCACTAAAACCTTCGTAAACCTGATTGGTTGTATTGTATCGAATAGAACCATTCTTTGCAGTTCCTGTGCTCTTCTCACTCTCTGTTCCTGCTGGAATTTGTAAGTGAGTTTTAGAAGTACAAATAATTCTTCTACCAGTATTTGGTTTGAATTCAAGATCTGTAACATCAGTAGCAATAGTATTTTTCGTGATGCGGAGATCATTTTGGAATACCATTGGAACCGAAATAGTTGGTCCAATGTTAATTTGCGAAACTTGTTCAAATGTAATTGGACCTACTGCAGTCGTAGAATATTGCAACGTGGCAGTTCCATTAACAAATGGATTGCCTGACTGATCATTGGGTTCATTTCCACTAGTTCCAGTTCCTCCAGCACCTACAACTTCATAAATGTCATTGTTATATTTTAAATAATCCCCAACATTAACAGGGGTATTTGCTGCCCATTCTGTATAATCTGGAGCATTAACATTGAGAGATCTAACTCTCTTTGCTGTCATGAATTCTTGATATTGGTTCGTAAATCTAAAACTATTTTGTCCATCATTATAGAACCACAGACGATTATCATTAGTTGGTGATGGAGTAACAGATTCTTCAGCAATAATATAAGTATTTCCATCAGTGTCTCTTACACCACCTAAAGAAGCCCAAGAACTGGAAATTTGACTATAACCTTCATATTGATTTGTTGTGGTATTAAATCTAATTGCGCCATTTCCTTCCGATGCTAGAAAAATTGGTCTCTCTAATGTATTTCCAGAAGGAATAACAAACGAACCAGTTCCAGTTACTTTTGTTAAATATCCAGGAGCTGCTGTAAGTTCTAAATCATTGGATCCAATAGAAGAAATCTCTGCGTCAACAATAGTAAGTTTAGAATTTACATTCAAAGAATTGTTGGTGGTTATAATTCCAGGAGTTGTAATATTACCATTCAGATGATTTAGTGTAATATTGTTCGAACCAATATTTACAGTAGATGAAAATCTTGTAGTTGGGCTAATTACTAATTCCGAACCAGATGTAATGACATTCGTATTTAAAGTTGGAATTGTTCCAGTTGTTGCATTAAATGTTGCAATAGTTCCTTCTGTGGCGTTAATGTCATCCGTAACAATATTTTCTGAAGTTATTTCGCCATCTAGAATATCAAAAGTTAGTGTATCGCTGGAGCTAATAGTATTTGCAATTAATTGAAATCCACTTCCAAATGTTTTTGGATTATTTGGATCAATAGTAACAGTTGCTTCTTGATTATCAATACCACCCATATCTGCATGTGTGGCACCAGAATTATTACAATAATAATAAAGGTTTGGTGTTGTATCTACAACTTTAATTGTCACCGCTGCTGCAGTTCTTGTTATACCAGAGGTGTATTCTACGCCAGAAAAACTAAGAACAACATTTCCACTTACGGTTGGTATTTGTGATAATGTAATTTGAGTTGCAGAATCAACACTTTCTACCGTAACTCCAGGTAGAATTTCACCAGATCCAGTTATCTTAGTAACTTGCATACCTGCAAGAATTCCTGTTGTAGAAGCAACAGTAATTACTGCAGATGTAGAAGACAGGGTAGTAGATACATTTTCTACTAAACTTGGTGCGTGAATACCATCTCTAAATTCTGAAAACGCAAACTGATGCGAATCGTTACTTGAATCTGTGGTATCAAAAATATAAGTGTTTCCGACATACAACGTCAAATCTGGAGTTAGTTGAGGTCCAGATCCCGTATCTATCAAAAATCTATTACCAGCAGTTGATGTATCGACAGTTAATTGTGGAGATGATGTGCCTTGTTTTACAACTACGCTTCCCGAATCTAAATTATCTCCAACAATTAATAACGATTGGAGATTTGATCCAGAAGTATTTACTTGAATAATTTCATAAGAATTAATAAATCCAGCATTATCATAATCAATAAAATTACCAACACTAAAGAATGTCGCTGAAACTGACGTGGTGAAAGTAATAGTTAATACAGATCTTGCAGTAACAGTATATGTAATTGGTTGGACTAAATCTTCGGGTGCTACTGTTAGTAGGTCGTTTACATTGTATCCATTACCAGGATTATTTACTAGAAAAGATTCTACAGATCCAAGAGATTGAACTTCATATTCAAATGGCGTTGTTCCTACTCCAAAAGATGGACTAATTGTTAAAACAACTGGACCACCAGCAGTAGGAGTGTTTGATAATGTAATACTACCAGACAACTCATTAACTGAAGTGATTGTTGTATTTGCTGGTAGTGCTCCCGATCCAGATGCAACAGTTACGATATCGCCTTGATTTATATTTGCAGTAGAGGAAACTAGAACATCTTCTTGGTTGCCTGGATTTGTCAAATCCATTGACAACGCTCCAGTAGCATTAGCAACATCGCTAGCAGTAAATGTTGTTCCTCCTGTAACTTGATCGACTGTTACATTTGGTGGGAAGTCTCCCGTAGATCCACCAAGAACAGTAATCTGCATTCCAGAATAGATGCCAACCGTAGAAGCAACAGTTACTACGTTTGATCCTGAAGTTGCGTTTCCAGCAAGTCCACTTATATTAACAATAAAGTCTCCAGTAACACCAGTAAATCCTGTTGATAGTGTTAACAAATCTCCTACTTGATATCCAGATCCCTTGGAGATGAAATTTAAGTCTCTAATAATTCCAGGAGAAGAAGATATAGCAAACTCAAATCCAGAACCTCCTCCACCTCCTAAATCAGAATCGGATGCTGATAAAAGATCTCCAAGAACGTAATTTTGACCAGAAGATTGAATTTGTACATCATTTACGGTTCCTGTAAAAACAACGTTATTAATTGTATAAACAAGTCCAGATCCAGATCCACCAGCATCAATTGATGTAACTATTAGTTGATCGTTTTGTTTATATCTACTTCCTTGATCTGCTAAAACAAAATTAGTTACAACACCGCCAACAACCTCAAAGTTTGCTAATGCTCCATTTCCATAAACTCCAGTAGTTCCAGATACAACACTAATTGTTGCTCCCATACCAGCATGGGACGTGCAATAATATTGAATTGTTTCTGTTGGAGCTTCTGGGAGAATAATAAGATCAACAAACGAACCAGCACTACCCTCTGAACCAACTTTATTAATTAAGTAAAATTGGAAATCTAATAGGTTTCCAGAACCATCAAGAAATCCAAAAGGATGTCCACTAACACTAGCATCGGAAATATCAAATCTATATGTATTTCCTTTATCAAGAGTAAGAGTTTGTTGAGTTACTCCATTAATTTGATATAGTGAATTTGGTAGAGGAGATGGATTTGCTACGGTAGTTACCGTATAAGTAGCGGTAGCAACATTTCGTAGCGGAATATTGCTGTAAATATTATCTGTATATCCAGAACCAGCGTTAGTAACGCTACCAGAGAGAGTAGTATCTCCGCCAATAGTAATGTTTGCTGTTGCTCCAGATCCAGAACCACCAGTAAGTGGAACATTTTGATATTGTCCTGGAACATATGCAGATCCACCATCATTAATATCACCCGTAATTGGATCGATGAGAAAATCAACAGATGCACCAGAACCAGATCCACCAGTTAATAAAACGGCTGTATATGTTCCTGGAGTATAATTTCTTCCTTCACTATTGATAGTTCCAATAAATTCTGTTACTACAATATCTACTGTCCCAAGTTCACCAGAACCACCAATAAGAGATATATCTGTGTATTGACCAGCATCATATCCACTGCCAGCATTATTAATGGTGAGGTTTGTATCTCCTAAAATTCTTTTTCTAAGAATTAAATCTCTGTAATAAAAAACAGATTGACTTGAAAAATCAACAATATTTTTTGTTGAACTTACGATACCTAAAGTATTAATTTCTGGTCTATAGATACCAAGTTGGGGATCATTTGTAAAAGATAGAGATGGGATTAATCTCGAACCATCGCCAATTTTTAATAGACCCGTAGCTAAATCACTACCACCAGCAGAAATATTAAAAATCTGCGATCCAATTTCATTAATTTTTACCCTTTGTTGTTCAAAGGTATCGGTTCTAGCGACTTGAATTGCTGGCATTTCTTATTAACTCTCTAAGTAGGGATTTGATTTCAGAGACTTCATCCTTCAACATATTTATGTCGTCTAACGCGGAATTCAACCTTTTCATTTTACGACGAGCTTCAATAGCAGAATCGTTGTAATTCAAGATGGCACCTGTGGTCTCGTCCCTGACAAGACCATCATGCCCTTCAACTTTGATATAAGACATACGCGGAAATTAGAACGATGCTACTGCTCTGATATCTTGAACCTTAGGAGCGAATGCTGGGTCAACAGTCTTCATTACAATCTTGACCGCAAACGAAGAGAACTCGGGAAGATCTGCAACGCTATACTTCAATTCTTGGTATGAAGATTGCTTCTCAACAGTTCCAGAGATGCTGTTCTCACTGGATGCAATCTCTAAATTATCAGGACCTCCATCAGAGTTGAAGTATTCCCAATCAATATCTTCGAAGTTTTCTTGACTGGATGCCTTCTTAAATCTGTAGAGAACTCTGATATTAGAGATATCCTTGATGTTAGCGGTAAGTCTTACATCAATAGATGTTCCAGGATTACCAATTGCAACCTCCTTAGTTACATACTTAGCAACTGCAGAACTGTTCTTAGAAGAATCTTCGGAAACAAAGTCAATGCCATTGGAATATGTAATGCTTCCTACCTCCAAGTAAGATGCTTCAACGTCATCCTGAGAAGCATACTTGACATAATCTCCTACACGGAAGATATCAGAAACTTGCTCAGAAGTTTGTGCGTTTCTTGCAAATGCTACATTGTCAATAATTCTTCCAGTGAAGTCATTGCTGATTGGTTGGGTATCAACTCTTAGTGTCAATTCCTGGGTCTTATTGTTCCAAAGGACTGTTTTACCAGTGATCTTATTATCATAAGTTTCGAGAATGACCGATGGGTTTCTAGCAACAATGGTTGCGCCATCAGCGATATCGAAGAACAATTCGACTGGATTTGAATCGACAGTGACATTAGTTAGAGATGCTTGGTTGCCCAAGGAAACAGTTTCTCCAATTTGGAAGAACTGTGCTGTCTTAACTCTGACATAAACAACAGAACCATTTACTCTTGCAATAGTTCCAGATGCTTTAGTTGTTACTCCTTTAATTGTCTGACCAGCCTGAATTTCAGTTCCGCCATTTCCAGCAAGTTGGAATTGATATACTGGGTAGAACTTGATAATTTGATCTCTTCTACCAAATCTATCTTCTTGACCACTTGCATTCTCAACTCTAGACGTAGATGTCTTGACAGATGCTGATGAAAGATCAATCAGCGGTGAGAGGTGAGAAACAGTAGAAGTCATGACCATTTTATATGTCAATGACTGACCTAGGTTATTGAGTGTCTCGTTAATTTCGGATGCAATCAACTTCTGGTTAGTGAAGTATTGTGGTTCATTCAAGAATGTTCTTTCATAATCAGTCTGCGAATATGAAGTATAGTTTGTAGTTGACGAATCGACAGGAACCACATTTGTAGTCTTTACATAATTCTCAAGTTTTGTTCCAGTAAATGAGAGGTAGTTGACTTGAGGATATAGAGTTTCGAACTTTCTATTATGTGATGCATAAACATTTGTTCCACCACCAAATGCATTACTAGAAGCATTTGCTGTTGATGTAATGTTGTAAGTATCAACACCACTGTTTGCAACCTTGAATAGATTGCTGTTCAAGATATCGGCGGTTACACCACCAGTTTCTTGTGCAGTTCTGTAGAATACATACGACTTACCAGATGTCTCAAATCCGTGGTCTCTATGGGAAACCTTAACGATTGAGTTGTTATTCTTGAATAGTTTTGAGGTAGCGTTAGTGTTTGCACTAGCGTTTGTTTCAAATGGATTGTAGTCAAGAAGTTCGTAACCCAAGTTATCATTCTTAAGGAGAAGTTCTGCTGGTCTGCTGATGTCAAATTCAGCACGATATAGTGCAAACTTAAGATCCTCGAAGATATCTTCAGTCCAACTCTCAGTATTCTGTGACTTATAAACAGAACCAAGTGATGGTTGTGTTGTGATAACGGTGCTAGTAGCAATATCAGTAGCACCCAACTTCGACGCCCACAACATATAATCTGTTGAATCTGTTTCTACAACCAGAGCATACTCAGTATCATTTTGTAGGTATACTGGATATTCAAATGCAAAGTGTGTTGGGGTTGTGGATTGCGTAACTCCTTCGTTATCGACCGCTACGCCCATTCTAACTGCAGGTGTGTCAATCTCAATGAAGGTTTGAATTTCGCATCCTCCAGCGCCATTTCCGACGCCTTTGACGACGACTGAAGGAGCTTCGGTGTATCCAAAACCAGAGAGTGAAACTTCTGCATTGTAGATCTTACCGCCAGAGACTTTAATTGCAGCAGTAGCAGTAGAACCACCAGGAAGTTGTGGACTTTCAATAGTTAGAATTGCACTATCATAATTCTGACCAGGGTTAGTAACTCTGACCTTAGAAACTTTTCCACTGTCCTTAGCAATCGTGATCTTTCCAGTAGTTCCCTGAGTAGCATTTGCCGTGGTCACTGATGGAATAGTCAGATCTTCATTTTGAACAAATGACTTACCGTTATGATTGCTTAGAACAAACGTATAGACTTGCTCATTAGTTAGACTATACTTACCAGAGGAAGAAGCGACTAGTTCTACGTTGTTCTTGTCAAAGATCTTGAGAATAGGACCAGAAGCAGCAGAGCTTACTCCAGTTACGCTCTCGCCCTTGTAGACTGCAACGTCACCGTTTGCATAACACTTAAGGAATGTGTTTGGAGAAAGAGTTTTCTCGGAACCAGGAACAATATTCTTTCCTGGTTTTTCTGCATCAACATTAGTAATATACGTCTTGACTGGAATATTGCTGCTCTTCTTGCTGAAGTAAAGATCAATGCCAGTTACAAAACAACCGCCCTCTAGGTTCTCGACCTTAAAAGTTTGCGCCAATGGATTAGGTCTGACTGGATTGTCAGTATTGCTTTCGATTAACTGAACACCTTCGTTTGACTTGAAGTAAGATGGTTTTGTAGAAACAATGCTATCTGGGTTCTCTGGGAGAATACCTGTAGCATAATACTTAACTTCAGTGTAGCTATCTACTTCATCTTTGGGTGCATTGGTTGCACTAGAAGTAAATCTGAACGTTAAGATGCCAGATGTAATTGATACTTCTTCTGCGTTTGTGTCATACGATACGGTATCTACACTTCCTCCCCATGTTGCATTTTCGATGGGTGGATAACCAGCAGGAAGAATGATCAAACCAGATGCATTTCCATATTCATCAGTGGTGATAGGACCATTAAATGCAGACAGAGAGTTGCCAGCAATACCAGTAAATCTTAGATCAGGATTGACCCAACGACTGATATCTCTACCTTCCAAGAAGACATACATCTTGGTGTTAGGCTTCATTCTTCTGATTACATACTTGACAGGAACACTTCTTGCAAAGAATGATAGAGAATTGGAAACCAGATTGCCCCTTACAGTTTTTGCCTGAATTCCTTTACCAATATCATTGTTCTGTGGACTGATATTAGAAGAACTTGCAACAGAAGCAGACTTAACTTTAGTTGATGCCTGCTGACTATTGACTTCACCTAAAGAATTGATAGCAGTAAATGATGGGGAAGAACCAACCCAGTTAACTACAAAAGAATTGTGGATGCTGGAGAAACTTTCCTTGACGTTCTCTTTTGCAAGGAAGATGTTAAAGAGACTTGTATTTGTATCAACAACTAGTGGTTCTTCTGATTGATCATACCACTGATCAATTGATGGAGATAGTTCACCATCACCAACATACTGAAGAACAACAAATGGGTTTGGATTGATGTTTGTCGATGCAAATCCATTGCCAAGGAGATTTAAATTCGAGTATGGTAGTGTGACAACATTATTAACTTTCTTATAACCAGAAACTGCTCTTTGATCTTCTCTTACGTTTACCTCAACTAGTTTGATGCTGTCTTCTTTTGATTGTGGACGAAGAACGGATTGCTGAGGATCAACAGCACATGCATAGTCTAGTGAAGTTAGGTTACCGACAGAGTGTGCTTCGAAGTTATCAACGAAGAAACCAGACTTAAATCTGTCAAGTCCTACTTCATCCTTAACTTGCATGTTAAGAGCTTGCTGCTCAAGGATACTGAGAGTAGTGTAATACTCAAGACGCTCAATACGCTTCTCCAACTTGCCGATATCACGCATTGTGTAACGGCGATTATCAACTGGAGTAATTCTTACATCCTTGCTTGTTTTAGTGTAAGCAGGAATATATGCATAGAACAGAGGAACAGCATCTTCAATAGGATCTGGTTTGGATGGGTTGAGAGACGAGTTACCTTCTTTTACTAGGAACTCTCCCTTCTTGTTCAAGAATACTCCATCAATTCTATCAAGATACTGGATTTGGCTGAACGAGAATGTATATTCGATACCAGCATCTGGAGCAGGAGTGCTTGATACAACAGCACCAGGACCAGCAAACGAACCTTCGGTAACTTCTAGAAGAGACTTGTCAAGATAACCTGGGATAATTGCTGTTGTGTCTACCTTAGGACGGAAATCAATTACGTTCTTAAGTTCTACGTTGCCAAGAACAGGTGAGTTGAATGAAGGAATTTCATCTTCAGGGACACCTGCTTCATGTAGATAGCTGTCGATGGTTACAAAATCACCTTGAGATTGCTCAAAGTAATCGAATGCAATCACGAGTTGACCAACAGATGCCTCAAATCCTGGTTTGAGAACTAGTCTGGAAACATCATATACAGTGTCTCTCTGACCGTCATCGAACGTATAACGAGAAGTTACATCTGTGCCAGATACCAGATTTCCAGCAGTATCAACATCTGGAGCCTGGGAAGGAGTTCCTTCGTAGACATATCTTAATTTGAATACATCGGAGTAAGATAGAGTTTCGATGACTTCGGTATCGTAATCAGATCCTCTGAGTGGAATAACTCTGTCACCAGATGATGTAACAACAATTCTCTTGTTTCTTACGGCAGTCTTAAGTCTTGGTTTTGCATTGGATACTTCCAAGGTTGCGGTCAACTTAAGTTTAGGGAACGCACCATTGGAAGGAATGGTTCCAAAATAATCAGATGTTAGTTGTAGACTAATAGATCCAGAAGTGAGACCACTGGCAGTATCAGTAGAAGATGAAATTTCTACAGCATCGGTAGGAACATAAATGATATCACCTTTTGCAATGCTTGGAGCATCGCCTGGATCTAGAACAGTAATAATATAATTTTCTTCGCTGAATGCTGCAAATCTTTGCGTTCCAAATGGCAACTGTGCTGCGAATGTAATAGTTCCACCAGAAGTAGAAGCAGTGGTTACAAAGTCTCTACGGAAGTAATACTTAATCTTGGTATCATCTCCCCCAGCAGAAATTTGCTCAACCTGCTTACTTCCAGTTGGGAACAGCAGTGTGCCACCGTTAGTGTTTTCTGGTCTGGGTCTTAGACGGACGATACTGGTGTTTGTTACGTCACCAGGAAGTGCAGTGTCTAGATAAATTCTAGTCTTAGCAGCACCTGCCGCTTGAGTTGCATATTGAACAGTTGCACGAACTAGATTGTTATCTTGATCTGAGAATTGAATTAGATCGCCCTGTTGAAGAATGCTAGAAGCATCAGCACTGAAACTTGTCGATTCGACAAACATGGTGCCTTTCTTACCAAAGAAAGTATAGTCAGTTACAGCAGAAATATTCGAATATGCCTGATTGTCTACAACCAAGTCTGCATTAAACTTATTACTGCCACCAGATCCGTATGAACCACCAATGGATTTTACGTTTTGTGGTGTGTATGTTGTAACTGCGTTTCTAACAAGAACTGCACGAACAGCAGCAGCACCTGCACTGTCTGTAGTTCCAGTAACAACAATTTCGGGTGGTTGTGTGAATTCTAGATTTCTTAAAGCAGCCTGATTGTTGATTGCTACCTTATAAATTTTACCACCATACACGGTGGGTTCAATCTTAGATGCATCATAAGTAACACCGTTCAATAGAATTTCTGCACCAGCAGAATAACCAGATCCTCTCTCGATAACAATGAAGTGAGAAATGGTGTTGTCTTTTGCAATCTTTACAGTGTTTGAATCTTCATCTCTGATTGTTTCTCCAGACTTGAAGTTTCCAGAAATAGTTTTTACGAATAGAAGTCTGTCGGTAGAGTAAACACCAGAAGCTGGTCCTTCGACAACACCGTAAGCACCACTCTCTAATCCAAATACATACTTACCTTCATCGAAACCAGCAGGAACAGTTTCTAGTAGAATTCTGGTGAAGAACTGAGGATCAAAGTAAGAGAACCCAAAGATACTATTATAGGTTTCGGATCCACCAGACAAGCGACCCTTCGATAGAACTACATCAGAATCTGAATTAAATCCTTCACCTCTTTTCTTAAGGAAGAAGTTGCTTGGTTTTACTTTACCAATAACAGGTGTAATTGTGTTTCTGTAGTCTACTACCTCTGCCCAATAATCATTATTGTCTTGAGCATCTCCGTTTGAAAGGAAGATCTTTCTCTTTTTCTCAGAATCTCCCTCATCATATTCAAGAAGAAGGTTTTCTAATTCTGCTTTATTGCCAAATACAGTCAATTCCAAGAACTGCTTGTTCTCGTTGTCACTAATGCCAGGTCTGTTAATAGTAGCATAAGCAAGAGTGGTTACAGTTCCAATATCTGTAGCAGTGCCATCAGCACTTCTTGATTTGATGAAATACAGGGTCTTGTATTCTGTTTGGAAATTGGCATCAGTCAATGCTCCAAGAGCTGGTTGTCCATTAAGACCTAGAACATCTAGAGTGATTGTTCTGATAGCATCATTTGCTGTAAAAGTAAGACCTCTTCTTGAAATAGTCTGTCTATGATCAGTAGTTGCCTCAGTTCCATTTACACCAATGGATCCATCTGAGAAAGTGCTGTATAGGAAAATGTCTGGATATGCAGTTAGATCCGATCCTTCTTTGTTCAAAGGAACACTGCCAAAGACATTAGTAATACTAAAAGTAGGAAGTCCCTTAGTCTTTAGTGTTACGTTATCACTAGTGAGACTTTCTCTTGCCTTGTTAATTTCGAGATACTTGGTTTCTTTATTAACAATCTCATATCCTTTAATGTATGCCTTACCAGGACCAATGCTAGCAACCATTTTTCTGGAAGCTTCACTAGCAGTGTATCCATTGTATAGACCAAATTCATCAGCACCATAAAGACCTTTGTTGCCATCTTTCTGTGCCCATTCACGAACATCGATATCAAAATTATCGACAACATAATCACCACTCTCGTCAAATGTTCTGCGAGCAAGAGTTTGCTCAAGAACGCTGAAATCTGTTGTAGAAACTTTTCTTTGAACAACTCCTCTCTTTACTGTTAGGAGTTGAATGAAATTCTTATCTGTAATTGCATCTAGAGCAAACTCTTTCATCTCTAGACTAATTTTTAGTCTATGTGCTCCAGGTGCTGTATAGTTGGATGAACCAATTGCATTATCATATAGAGATGCATCTGCTTCTGGTGTTACAATCTCTTCTTTGATTGTAAATCCTACTTTAGCAGATGGTTTATCATAATACTCTTCGATAACAAGAATCTGCTCTTCGTTACGAACAAAATATCCATTGACAAAATAGATACCTTCTTGAACTTTAACAGCAGAAGCAAATCCCATAGCAGGACTTTCTAGAGAAGTTACTTCTCCAGTGTCAGGATTAGTTACTTGAATACTAGTTGGTAGAACACTACCATCTGTTCCTACTACGAGAAGTGGTGTATTGACACCATCTACTACCTCTAGTGTTTCACCTTGACGGAAGGTTGATTCTGTATTTGAGTTGCCACTATTAATGTAACTTACAAAAATAGTATCAGCAGTGCTTTCTGTTGCTAGTTTTGCTGTCAATACTGTGCCAACAACACCAGAAGTCAGACCACGCAACTGTTGTCCAAGTAACTGGGTGATGTCATATTTCTTATATACGATCTCATCTCCTTCTGAAACCGCAACTTCAGAAACAGAAGATAATTTGACATAATCTAGCTTTGTATTGAGACCTACCTCACCAGGGATAACTTGCTCACCTTGCTTGAAAGCATACTTACCAAAACTTTCAATTTGGTTTTGGAGAATAGATTGAACTTGTGTTAGCTCCCTACCTTGAATAGAGTATCCAGGACGGAATAGAATCTTATAAAAATTCTTACTCGCGTCAAAGTCCTCGTAATAAGGATTTACATTAAGGTTAGTCTTCTGAGGCATCGTACTCCGCCAAATACTAGGATCCAGTCTTTAGTATTTAGTAGAGTTAAAAAAAATCCCCCGATCTCTCGGGGGACTTAATAATATGTATTTTAATCAGAATTCAATGACTAGTTTGATGTCTTCAATCTGGTCAGGAGCACGAGTGATAAGACGACGGTTCTCGATGTAGATAACCTCACCTGAGTTGTTCTCAATCTCGGTATTTGCAAGACCAGCAGCAAACGTGACGCCCAGTAGTGAACCAGCATATCCAGTGTCAACTGTTCCTGATGCAGCGGAGGTTTCTCCAGTAACTGCATTTGCTGCGTTGCTTTCAAATGCTCTTACAACACCTTGATCGGTGTGTGCATCATTAGTTTGGATATACTTAAGAACACCAGCAGTTGTAGAACCGCTATCGAGTGTCCAAGAAACAACGGTTCCATATGCGGTTCCGCCAGTTACTGTCTGAACGATCTTCTCATCAACGTTGAAATCTGCAGTTGCTCCAGTAATCTTGAGTGACTTGAGACCAGAAAGAGTATCTGCAGTTGCAAATGTTGTGGTTCCTTGGTTGTAAGGATCAGCAATGATACCAATACGACGGAAGTCGTTGTCAACAGGGAAGTCACCTGAACCTTCTGCGTAGGTTAGACGAATGTTCGTCATAACACGCTTACCATTAAGTTCTGTTTCGTGATCAGAACCATGACCACCCTGAGGAGGAAGAATTGCCTCAATTGCAGCATTTCCAGAATAACCATTGACAGGAGTGCTCAATCCAGCATCGCTGAACAGATTACCAACTCCTAGAAGAATGTTTCCGTAGGTATAACCAGATCCGCGTGCTTGAACACTAGCAGAAGTGATTGTGCCTGCACCATTAGTTACTAGTTCTACGACACCACCTGAACCATCACCTTTGATTGCAGTGTAGAGAGTTTGTGAAACAGGTAGTCCAGCACCAGCATCTTCAACAACAACTGCATCGATAGCACCAGCAACAGCAAGTGCTCCTACTGCTTGTCTAGATGGGTTGGAAGGAAGAACGATTGGCATGAAGTCAGAAGAAAGGAACTTCAAGACATCATCGGTTGGAATGGTATACATGTGCTTCCAGATGTAACCAGCACCTGTTGTCTCTGTATAGAGACCAGTAGCAGCATCATAGTTTGCTCCAGCTACTGATGGTTCTTCGGTTGCATCCTGACCAGTGGTGTTTGAAGGATCTTCACCGTTATAGAGGCACTTAAAGACTTCATACTGGGAGTTCATTACATAGAACTTAGCATCAGCAATGCTAGTTGCACCAGTAGCAGTTGATTTGCCAATCTGACCACCGCCACCTGGGGTGTCAGAGTAGTCAGGCTTCCACATATCATATCTTGGGTTTGCAACTAGATCCCAGTTGTAACGACGAACTACAGTTCTAGCATACGAATCTGTAATGCGCTTAGCAGCAATGATTTCGTCATAGAGGGCAATCTTTTCTCTCTGATTGTCTAGAGGAAGAGGTGGGATGTTCTCGTCAGCGTAGCGATAAACACCAGAAGTTGCGGTGGCACCAGTGTCGGATCCTCCTGCACCGCCAGTGCGGCACTTAAGGGCACTACCTAATGCAGGAGCAGAGTTAACACCATTGCTGCCAAAAACGTCGGTCAGTAGAAGGGCACTATCATAAACAGCAGCAATCGTGGCACGGAAAGTAGTAGAACCATACGTTCCAACATATACTTCATCGCCTACAGTAAATGCCGTTGCATTTTTGTTGTAGACTTCTAAGTATGCTCTCCATGGTTGTGGACGACCCACGAAGAAATACATTCGTGAACGCTCTGCACTGGTGTCAGTCGCGCCCTCAGTGAGAGATTCTAGGAATTGCTTCGCGTTAAAAATACGAAACTTATCAGAAATAATAGCAGCCATGGGTTTCTTTGTCCGACGTTGTAATTTGTGCCTGAGTTATTTATATTTATAGCAATATTTAGGTAATTGTCGTTGGTTGCACCTCTGTGGTTCCTGCAATGACGAAACCTCCATTTCCAGGTGTAGTTTCATGCTCACGAATAACTTGACAACCAGTAAACGATGTTGAAGTCTTTCCACTATAAGAAATCACATTCATTCCAAATCCAACACCACTTGTATAGATCAGTAGATGACCACTATCTGGGAACAGATAAGTATCTGCAACAGTAATTACTGTATCTGATCCGCCAGCACTTCCACCAGTGATTGTTGTAGTGTTTGTTGCAATTTGGACTGGATTTTGAATTGATGGTGGCATCAAACTAAACTTAACTCCAGAAATTGTGTAACTAGAATCTTTTCTTTCGGTAAAGTCTCTAATTGTTACTGCTGGGAAGTAAGTGTCAAATTCGAGTAGTGTTAATCCAGAAACATTTGCCGTTCCGTCATCAAATATACCATTATAATGACTAATTCTATGTCCCACATTGGTTCTTGTATATTGTCCAATGTATTCTGACGCAACTCCAAACACAAAGTTAGTTACGTAAATAACAGTTCCATCTCTTTGAACAACACCATAATCATCAAGTAGATCAACAAATCCGTTTAATCTAGTTGAAACTGGATCTGAGATAAAGACATCTTCTTGGTAACCATCAACAACACCACTTGGTGGTGGAATAATCAGAACTTCTAGTGCTTCTCTAGTAATAGAGAAGTCTGCAGGAGACGAAATTTGTCTTTGGGTGGTTCTTTCAAATCCACCAGCAGAGGCAGATGCAGAAACCATCTTGACTTCTGCTTCGGAACTGATGACAGCAACTCCACCAGGAGCAATAGATACAGTCTCTGGGATTTGTCTGAGATAAGTTCCAGCAGGCCAGAATTGTGGGGTAGTGCCATTTTCACCTCTCTTGACCATTAAGAAACGATCAGAGAGTTTTCTCATATAGGCAACAACTTCGTTACCAATCAGTAAGAAACCAGCAGTCTTGAACTTAGAAGTATCTGCAATGTAAATTACAGTATCTGTAGGATCCAAATCAACCTGCAATAGAGCAGCAACTTCAAAGTAATTAATATTAGATAGAGAGGTGTTCTGAATAATATTATGAACAACCGATGTAATCTGTCTACTTACAGTTGAAATTGAGTTTGTAGTTACAATATCTTGAATTTGTGCAGAAACAACGGTTGCTTCTGGGAATACATCAATAATCTGAATTTGATCAGCAATTGTATTGTAATCATTTACAAATTCAATTCCTTCTCTTTCTAATTTATCACCAACTTCTTCTACTAATTGAATTTGTGCAGTAATCTTTCTTGCCGAATCAACTGGACTGTTGAATAGAATGGAAGTAAATGTATTAATACCAGAAACTTGATTGCCAAGAACATTGATAGTAGAAATGACGTTCATTCCGCCTGTTTCAACATATGGATTAACTCCAATGTTGATCAGAGAAATACCAATATCTCTTTCGGAAAGAATGTTAAAACGACGAGATACAATAACTTGGGGTGCTTCTGTATATCCAGATCCACCATCAATGAGGTCAACACTAATAACTTGACCTTTACTTACAAGAACATTTGCTCTTGCTCCACCACCATTACCATTCTTAGGAATAAACTTAAGAACAGGAGGAGTATAATATTGATAAGCAGTTGGTTGCGTCAGTGGATCATAACTACGTTGGTTCCACTCTAGAGAAACTACAGATCCATTTTCGATTTTGGCAATTACTGATAGACCTTCTCCTCTCGTAATTCCAGTGTAAGATTCGACAGAAACGGTTCCAAAAGCATCATCTGATAGAGGTTCTCCATCTCTTCCATCTTTGCTAGTTGCAATTTCTGGAAGTTTCTTGATAGATCTAAATCCTTCTTCTCCGTCAACGCTAATTTTATCACCATCAGACAAGAATACAAAAGGATTTCTGTATGATTTACCAATAAATGTTCCTTTCCAAGAAGCACTATCATCTTTTAGTAGTTTTCTACCAACATCATCTGTTTGATATGTTATAGTTGCAGTTGTAAAATCAGAAGTTGATAATGTGAATGTTCTTGTGTATGCTCCATTAACCGCAAAAGTTAAATCCAATCCTGGTTCAATAACAGCGTTATGTGATTTTAGATCAAATGAGAGACCAGTTGCTGTTCTAAATGGATTTGTAATTTCACCAATAACATTGTAAGTTCCATTCGCTCTTTGCTGCCAAACATGGATTGCTGTTCCGACTTTATCACCCATCCATGAATAAGTGGTATAATCTTGGCGAACACTTGGTGTAATATCTTCAATTACAAATGATGCTCTGGAGTAATAAGTGTCTGGAGCAAAGTCATAGATGTTGAGAATTTGACCAACATCTCTACCATAAAGATATCTCATGTCAATCTTTACTTCTGGTTGAATAGGAACATCAAAGTAAATATTTGGACCAGAAATTGTGTAAGAATATCCTTTTCTTTGTAGAACACCATCCAAGAAGACATAGAGATTATCTTCCGATTCGATACTTTGAACAGTATTATCCTCTACATCTAGAATTAAGAAAGGACCATTTCTTACGCCATCTACCAATTCATAGTCAATAGTTAGTCTCTTGTAGTTTCCTACACCAACACCAACAATCTTTTCAACAGCAGTTGGTTCTCCAATACTCTTTGCACTAAAGTCTTGATCCCAAATAGGAGCAACGTCAAACTTAATGATGTTTGGAATTACTGTTCTGTCAATAAAGTATGCATCAAATAGTGGGAAGTTTTCTGTATACTTTGGTCTTTGTAATACAGCGTTAATTGTCAAGAATAAATCTTCATCTTCTTCGACAATTACTTCGGAACCATCTTCCCAATACAACTCAAATTCTTTAGTTTCGCCATCAATATAATCGGGGAGTGTTCTGGTAACTGCCTCTTGCTGTAGAATATCATCGACATTTGAAGTCAGAGAATCAACAGAAGAAATTACATCATTACACTCTTGTGCTAGAAGTAAAGGATCACCAATAATATTGTAATTAGAATAGGTTAGTGTCTGTGACCAGTTACCTGCCTTATTTGGATTTTGATTTGTTTTGCTAACTAGACCCTTACCCTCAGATAGAATGGTGTCAACAATACTATTGTAAGTATCGAGAGCACCCTCTACTTCAGCACAATAAGGACTTTGACTATCAACCAGAATATTGTTGTCAACGACTGGTGTAATAGTAGTATAAGTTCCCGCACCAAGAGTGTTTCTCATTGCTTGGATCATCAAGTCTTTTGCATACTCAAATGCGGCAAGACTTTCTGTTAATTCGTTGTTGATGAATAATAGGTTTTCTGATTCTGGGTATTTTGCTTTTACATAGTAAAGTTGTCCAAATTCAACGACTTTCTCATTTCCACCAAAACGGAGATGGTAAACATATGCATCAACTAAGAATCCAAGATCTCTTTGGCACTTAGTTCCTTTTGAATTCCAATCAACACCAGGATATGTTGCTTCTGCCCATCCAATTGTTTCCTCTTGAATATATGCTTTGTTTGCTTCAATCAGATTGGCAGCATCGTAGAAAGTACCATTGTTAATACCACTCCATGAGAAGGTTGCCTGATCGGTTCCAGAGAAGGATACTGGAGCAGTAACAGTTACGCCAGGTGGAACAGAGAAAGTATTTCCAGGTGCAACAGCACCTGTGTTGGTAGCAAGAGGTCCTCCAGTTGCTGCGCCGCTTAGTAATGTGGTTCCTGCTGGAGCTCCACCCCCACCAGATGAGTTTGCTAATGCACTTTGACTTACAGTGACTTGTGTTGCACTGTCAATAGAAACAATATAAGTTCCAGATGGGAATGCTCTGCCAGAACTTACAAACATGCCGATTGCTAAGTTCTCGGTATCCGTAACATTCATAGTTCTAGAACCCTGAATGTATGTTACACCACTATCTGTGTAATCCCAATTTCTAATGGCAAGTTTTGCCAGTCTTGCTGCATACTTAAAGATACTAGTAGATTGAGATCTGTTATTCTGGATGTATAGATAATCACTATCTGTATTAAAGATGGAAGTGTAATCTACAGTTTTGATGTTTCCACCAAATCTAAGATCGTGCTCATATGCATCAAGAATAGAACCGATGTTTACTTCATAATCATCTTGCTTTGTGCTCCAATCTAAAGATGGATATGTTTCTTTTGCATATCCAATGGTTTCTTCAACAATGAACTGACGGTTTCTTTCAACCTGATTGGCAGCATCCAACCATCTGCCATTACGTTGGAAGATGTTTCTAATTTTCTTGAAGTATCTTGCATTATACTGATTATCTTTAAATGCAACATACTTTCCATAGAAAGTAACGCCATTATAATATGTAATATCAGACTGTCCTTCACCAGTTTGTTTCTGGTATGGTCCGAGAGGTGGTTGACTGAAGATGATGCGATCACCAGATACAGTGAAAGCAACTCCTGGTTCTTGTAATACACCATCTAGACTAATTACCAGATTTCTATCACTGTATGGACTAAATGGAACTCTGCTGTCATTCAAAATTTGGAATGATGTTGTTCCTTGTAATCTGCCGTCAGTATCATAGTATCCATCAAAAGGTGCAGCAAGCGATACTTCAAAAGCACGCATTTCATTGAACAAGAACTCGCTAGTAGCAGCAGAACCAACTCCTCTACGAATTCTCTGATTTTCTACCTTTTGAACAGTCTGGGTAACAGTTCTGGTAGTGTTCTCTACAGTAATCTTATTCTTTGCAGGATCCCAGAGTTGAATGATTGAGAAATGAGATGCTTTTGGTGTTTCTGCTGGCATCTCAACTGGTGCAGTCGCTTCAACATCAACTTGACCAAATAGTTTAAATCCAGCAGGGTGAGTTGTAGACTTAATTAATTCACGCCATTGATCAATTGGTGTCTTAGATTTTACAACATACGAATAGTCTTGATAGAAGAAGCTATCCAAGATCTTCTGATTTGATACTCCAAGTTTTCCTCTATCGGACTTGAAATATCCAATGTTGTCATAGAAACCAGTGATTTGTTCTGCAAATGTGCTTACAAAGATTGCTTTGATTGTTGCAGATACTGGAGAATTGAGAGACTGAACAGTTTGATTTTCTCTGAAAATTCCCTCTACATTCTCGACTTTTAGTAGGTTAGAACCAAATCTCCATTCGGATACTTTAGCACGAGCAACTTCAGTAGATCCAATTCTTTGAACTACAATCTCACCTTTACTAAAATCTCCATTGAAGTTAGAAAGTGATAGAACTGATTTAGTATTAAATGTCGATGCTACTGTTCTATCTCTATGGAATGCTCCACCATTATTGACAATAGAAACACTTCTTGGAATACCAATAGTTTGACTTTCTACAAATGCTTCAACATCACTTTCAACAATAGCAACTTCTGGAGCAAAAGTATACCCTACACCAGGGTTATCAATAGTAATAGAGAAAATTTCTCCATTTCTTACAACAACTTTGAACTTCGCATCAACACCATCGCCATTGGTAACGATAACTTTTGGATTTACATAATTTGATCCTTTCTCGTCAATTCTAATACCAACAATAGTGCTGGTGGGAATATCAAATAAAACAGTAGCAGAAGCTCTAAAGTTCTCATTTGGATCTACGCCACTAATTACTGGAACTTTTTTGTAATTTAATCCTAAATTTGTGACTGCGAATGAATTGATTTCACCAATAGCGAACTGACCAGTAGTAGTATAAGAAATGGATCCAGAACCATCCCAAAGAGGCTCGCTATTAATATCATAAACAAAACGAGTTGGGGTAACATAATTGAGAGTTTTTACTCCTTGTAGTGGGTCTGTAATTATTTTGAGCGAAGCACCATCTGCCTGAACAATACCTTTTCTATCATAATAGTAGAAATTGGTAAAGTTAGTGCCAGTTTTTGTTTGATATGTGTTGCCAGCAAGTCTTGCACCAAAACCAAACTTGACATCAGTAAATGATCCTGCATTGCCAGGAAGAATTGTAGATGCGGTTTTCTCTACAGTTTCTAAGTTGAAACTTCTACTTGGGGACATATCAAAGTATGTTCCAGTCAAAGAAGAGTGTGAAGTATCAAAAACATACTTGTAGAACTCTTGAATATTGATGTTTGGATTTGGGGTAAATGATATGTTATCTTCAGAGAATTCAAACTTATAATTTAAAGCACCAGCAGATCTCACAGCAACAAGTCTGGAGGGACTGCTGCTATCGAAGAAACTAGAACTTAGAGTTACTTCATTTGCATTTGTTGTCTGCGTAGCATAATCATAAACAATTACAATTTTTTGGGTTTCTCTATCATATGATTGGACATATCCAGAGTTAGCACCAGCAAAAATTTGGAAGTTTGGATCAAAGTTATATCTTGGTTGATACAAAGATACTGATTGTCCATCATAGTGATCAATTGCTGTAGTTCCTTCTCTAGCGGTAAATACAGTAAGAGTATTGCCAGAAATTGAAGAAATCTCTAAAATCTCATTACCAATAGAAATAAGATCTCCTTCCGCATACTTAGTTGCATCATCAACAATCAGTTGAGTGGACCCTGCGGCAAAACCAACGTGGTCAACATAGATAACGAGACGCATTGTGCTTAAAGAAGCACTCGATCTTACCAAACTTTCATCATCAACCTCAAGATAATCTGCTTTTCTATATCCAGATCCTTTCGTTTGAATTTGAACACTAGAAACAACACCAGCATCAGAAACAACAATGCTTGCTGTTGCTCCAGATCCAGTTCCTCCTGTCAAAGGAACATTATTATATGTTCCAGGGGTGTAATCTGCACCACCATTCAATATCTGGAATCTACCAACACCAGTATCATTAATAGTGGTGTTGACTTTTGGAGCAATAAGAGTTGCTTCTTGATATAGTCTCTTTCTCAAATAATATGTCTTTGTCTTTGTTGCATCATCTGGATTGATATCAATAGTTACTTTGTCACCAATACCAAGACCATGTGCAACATCAGTTTCAACCAAAGCAACACTCTGGTTGACTTCGAATGGTTCTAGATTATCGCTAAGCGAAGTTAGCGTTACAATTCTAGATCCAATGGTGTTGAATAGATTGCTGGACTGAATGAAGTAATCCTCATCTACAATCCAAGTTCCTGTAAGAACTTTAATTTTAACAACGTTTTGACGATTTGTGCTTTCTAATACTTCTGCTGTAGCAATTGGTATGTTGACGCCATCTGTTAGACTTAATATAGCACCTTCAGTGTATGAACTATCTTGATCTACTAAGATTGAAAATGTCTTGATATCAGCAGAGAATGTGCCCGTGGTATCAAAAGTTCCAACAACTTCCTTAAGAACAATTACATTATCACTTGCTACCGTTCCAACAATCTTACCAGATGCTCCAGAAGATGGTTGTCTTAGTGTATCATCAGCAAATAAAAATGCTGTTTGAATTGTTGTAAGTTTTACTACCTTTGTCTCTTTGCTTTGTAGATAATTGACAGACTTACCTTTAACAGAAGCAACATTTGCCTCTACCTCAGAACCTTCTGTTCCTTGGTTGTCAAAATATACTTTTGAATTTACAGAGAAGTTAGAAGATGATCTGACAATATCGATGTTATCAATGGTGCCAGATGAAACATCCGAAACTGTAGCAATAAGTCCTTCTCCATTTCTGGAAATGCCAGGAACATTATATCTCTTTGCACTCTTTGGAATGTCATTCTGATTAATGTCAGAATTGTAATTACTATCTACTGGGAGAGAATAGAAATTGGCACCCACAATATATGGGAACTGTGGTGTTTGATTGCTATCAATAGTGAGGAAATAAGCATAAACTCCATTTGGAAATTCTGGAGTAATACAAAATCTTCCATTATTTTCGTCTAAAGATCCGCTACGATGAGTATAAGTATAGTCATCAATAAAAGATCCAAGTGCATATGTATTGACAGAAGGACCATCAGAACGAGAATTCTTGATAGAATAACCAGATGTCATTCTAACAATAGCAGATTGTGGATCTAGTGGATTTTGATGTGCAAAAGGTCCATAGATTGGATTGCCATCATAAGCAAAACCAATAATAGGAGAGTGAACTTTATTTGCTGGTTCTGTTCCAGCACTATTCAAGTTATCATTTAAAGCAACACGCAAAGCTTTTGGATTGGCAATATAACCATATCCATATTCTAATGCATTATTATAATTTTGGAAAATGTAACCATTTTCTGTATCAAGAGTATCTTTTAATTTTTCAAATCTATTAAAGTTCCATTCTTTTAGAAGAGGAATGCCAGCAGCACCTTCTCCAACAGGAATGATATCTACAATTACAGTTTGTTGATTGTAGAAATTTCCTTCATCAATTGTTTCAAATCCTGTAATTTTTCCATCACCATCAATAATTGCCTCATAACTCGCAAATCTTCCTCTGCCAGCATTATCTCTAATTCTTACGATTGGAGGAGAAGAATAATACTCACCAGGGTTATCAATAACTAAACTTGTAACTTTTCCTCCAGTTACAATAGCACGAACTTCTGCTCTTCTTCCAGAAGTAATAGTAATCTCTGGAGTTTGTGGGAAGATATCAGTAGTATCTACAATGATACTCTCAACTACCTGACCAGCGAGAACTGCTCTTGCTTTGTTCGGAACTTCATCGACTAAAACAAATGGAGGTTTTACATAACCTCTGCCTTGAGTGTCAACTTTAATTTCTTCTAGTTTTCCGAAACGAATACTTTCGGTGTCTCTATAACTATAAGTTCTAACACCATTGAGAAGAATGCCAGTATCTGCTTTTGGTGTTAGATATCTTTCTGTAGTTGCAGTTGCTCTCTTTCGAATTAAACGCAAGATCTTTTGATCTAAAACAGTCTCATTGACTGTCGATCCATCTAAAATCTTGTGTGATGGGAAACTTGATGAAGTAATGTAGTAATATTGATCATCCTCATGAATAGAAGTGACATCTGTTGGAACTTCATTCAACGATGATGCTACAGATGGTAAGGTTGGAACATTCACTGCTGCTCCAGTGCTCAACAACCAACGAGTTTGGTTAGTTCCACTACGAACAATTTTTGGATCAGCAGTTGTAAATCCTGGTGCAGAAACTTGAATTCTATCACCAACACTAGAATATGGTTGAGTATCTTCTGGTGAAAGGTTATATACAACGCCAAGAATAATAAGAGTGACACCAGATCCAGAAATTGTTACTGGTTTGTATACAGAAGTTCCCGCCGTATGAATAACAGCACCAGATGGTTGTCTACT
>Ga0255776_10000790_pt1 | contig 36112 bp, 38 predicted proteins | sample 071ome_19_FD_179974 | JGI IMG/M metagenome (GOLD analysis project Ga0255776, IMG submission 179974) | Coastal salt marsh microbial communities from the Groves Creek Marsh, Skidaway Island, Georgia - 071413AT metaG (version 2) | ecosystem: Environmental > Aquatic > Marine > Intertidal zone >... | reverse complement strand
GTATCAGGCTGTTGATTACCTGAAAGACCCAGACACCCAGGCCGATGCCATCAGCATCATGGCGGCCCGTGTGGGTATCCCGCCCTCTGAATACAAAGGCTTTATTGATGGCACCAAGATTTTGACCTTAGACGAAGCGCTGCCATTTATGAATAAAGCAAAAGGGTTTACCTCTTTGTATGGTTCCAGCGAAATTGTTGATGAGTTTAATGTCGCTAATGGCGTCTACAGCGAGGCACAGCCTATTGACGATTACATTGATCCGAGCCTGATGGAAGCACTCTGATTGAGCATGTTTCTTAGTACTCATGCGAGTGCTTGCCCCAAGTCTGTGTATTGAAGCCTGCGCACTGAAGTCTGCGTACTGAAGTCTGCGTACTGACAGTCAGTCGCAGACACGGGGTTTGATCTTCTACACGCCCTTATCAGGCATGTCGTACGAACGTTTGCCGGAGAGTTTATGTCCTGGATTGCTGTAAATCGTCGCTTGTCGCGGGGGCGTCGTCGTTCGATGACGGTCATCAGCTTCGCGTTGCCCATCTTGATCTGGTGTGCCGTCAGTTATGTTCCGGCGCTGTGGCACCCTCAAGTCGAGGTCACTTCGTCTGGTAGCGTGAGCTTCTTCCGTGAGGGGATGCGTGTCGACGGTGATGTGTACGAGCGGGAATGGAATAAAGCTTATGAGGCGGGCCTGGAGTTACCCCAAGGCACACCCGCCAACCCTGTGTATTTGCCGGCGCCGCATGAAGTGGCGACGGCATTCGTGACAGCATTTACTACTGAGCCCCAGCGCCGCAGCGAAGTCTGGTTACACGAAAGCCTATGGAGCAGTATTCAGGTAATTTTCTGGGGCTTTGTTTTATCGTCCATCATCGGGATTCCGCTGGGAATTCTGGCGGGCACCTACGATTTTTTTTCACGATTATTCGAACCCTTTATTGAGTTCTTCCGGTATCTGCCTGCCCCCGCGTTTGGCGCGTTGGCCGTTGCCATTTTGGGGATTTATCAGGCGCCCAAGATCGCCATCATTTTTATCGGTACGTTTTTTCAGCAGGTGCTAGTGGTCGCAAATACCACCCGTAAGTTAGACCCTTCATTATTGGAAGCAGCGCAGACGTTAGGCGCGGGGCATCGCTCTATGCTGTTTCGTGTTGTCGTACCCGGCATCCTGCCGGATCTCTACAGGGACACCCGTATTTTATTGGGGTGGGCCTGGACCTACCTGATTGTCGCAGAATTAATCGGCACCAGCTCTGGGATTACCTGGTTTATTACCCAGCAAGCTCGGTACAAAAATTTCGATAATGTATTCGCCGCCATCATCATGATTGGCATTCTGGGACTGACGATCGATCTGATTCTGGCATGGATTGGTCGCCGTTTATTCCCTTGGCAAAAAGCATCCTGAGGAGGCGTGATGTCCACCGTTAATCTACCCAGCTATCTGGACCAGAGCGCCGAAGTCCGGGAGCGATTTGCAAAGATTAAGCGTCGTCCCGTTGCGCTGGAAGTGAAAGGGTTAACCAAACGCTTTGGCAACGTCACTGCCTTGAATAATATTGACCTGACGATTCATAAACGCGAATTTGTCTGTGTTATTGGGCCGTCGGGATGCGGCAAATCGACCTTGATTCGGATTCTTGCCGGGCTCGAGCAGCCCACGTCGGGTCAGGTATTGTTAAACGGTAAAGCGGTGACGCAACCGGGCCCAGAGCGCGGCATGGTGTTTCAGGGCTATACCTTGTTTCCCTGGTTAACGGTGAAGCGCAATATTATGTTTGGCTTGCTGGAAAGCGGGGCAGATAAAGGCACGGCAGAATCTGAGGCACGCGAGTGGATTAACCTGATTGGGCTCTCCAAATTTGAAGACCACTATCCACACCAATTATCCGGCGGGATGAAGCAGCGAGTGGCCATCGCCCGTGCATTAGCAAACCGCCCCAAAGTACTCTTGATGGACGAGCCGTTTGGGGCACTCGACGCACAGACCCGAGCTAAAATGCAGGCCTACCTGATGGACATCTGGAAGCACATTGATGTCACCATCTTTTTTATCACCCACGATCTGGATGAGGCCGTTTATCTGGCTGACCGAATTCTGGTACTCAAAGCCAACCCGGGGGAGGTGGAAGAGTTTATCGAAGTCCCTGTACCGCAGCCGCGCAGTCCGGATCAGGCGCTGTCGGAAGAGTTTCTGGCAACAAAACAACACATTGAACATTTGATTCATCCGCCCAGTGACGATGACGACCATCTTAATCTCGTTCGTATGGTGCACGTAGACGATGATGTGGGCAGTGTCTTTTAAGCGTCCGATGAGCACGCGGACCAAGGGTTATTCACAACGCCGATGATTGAATATTTGCTCGCATGAATCAGAAAGATCCCCTCAGCCGTATCAGTATCTCACTGCCTGAAACCTTGTTGTCTGGACTGGATGACATGGTAGCAAGGCGCGGGTTTGACAGTCGCTCGCAGGCTATTTGCGACATGATCAACCGCGAGTTGAACGATGAGCACGCCGAATTAGGCGATGACATCATGACCGGCACGCTCAATCTGGTGTACAACCACGCGACTCCGGGGCTGCTGAAACGTCTGCATGAACTGCAGCATGAAAACTTAAGTGAGGTGATCAGTAGTCTGAGTGTGAACCTGACGGACACCCACACTTTGTCGGTGTTGCTGGTGCAGGGACCTGCCCATCATTTGCGGATCATAGCCGATCAGATGATCAGCTTGAGAGGGGTGTCGCACGGCAAGCTGCTGTTGAGCGCTTATATTCTGCCGCCTGTGCATCCGCTGCCCGAGGCGTAGTGAGTGCTATAGCCTCAATGCTGGGTTTCCTCTTCTGGTATCGATCCGCACCAGACTAACGTGCGTTAGTCACCTTTCTCGTTCTGCTGACGTTGCTGCCACCAGGCGGTGACCGCGCCCCAACGATTTACAATCAGGGCCAGAAAGATCAGTGCACAGCCACCGAGCTGGCTTAGGGTCATGGTCTCAGCAAACCACCAGGCCGCGATGGCCGCTGTCCAGACCGGCTCGATCAACAGAATGACGGCCGCGTGGGCGGGCGTGGTCATGCCCTGGGCGATGGTCTGAATATAGAAACGTGCCGCCGTGCCTATGGTCACACTCAGAAACAGCCACCACCACATTTCGCCCGTCCAAACGCTGGGCCAGGATTCAAGTACCGCTGAAAGTCCCAAGGCAACAATACCCACTAAGGACAGCTGAATGGCGCTCAATGCCAGCGCAGGGACGTGTGTGGCCGCTCGCCCATTGAGGATAAAGGTCAGTGATAGCAATAATGCCGAGGTAAAAAACAGAATCTGACTTAACTCCGGCCGGAAGCCGTGTTGCAGCGACAGTAACGCCAGCCCCGCTAAGGCCAGCGGTTGGGCAATCCAGCTGACTCGCGTCATCTTTTCACGAAAAAACAGCCAGGAAATCAGCGGCACTAATACGACAAACAAGCTGGTGATGAATGATCCTTCGCCCAGGTGCTGGGTATGAAACAGTCCCATCACCCACATGCTCATGGCAACGCCAAACAACACCCCCACGGCAGAGGAGGCACGCCATTGTTGGGCCGAGATTCGCGTCAGGGCTTTGTATCCGGGAATGGCGAGCAGCAGGCCTGCCAGTAAAAAGCGCACACCGATGAACAACAGGGGCGGAAAGCCGTCCAGTGCTTCCTTAGAGAACATCCAGCTGATCGCTGCCAGTACAGTGACCAGCAACAACAGGAGATCGGCTACCCATAACGGGTGAGTAGAGCGGGGGGAGTACGCAGACATAAGGAGGCGCCCTGAAAACAAGGGCGCGAGTATTTCACAGCACTTTGCCCCTCGATAGATGCAAATGTGCCAAATGCGAGCGGCCGGTCAGGACGATGACTGCGAAATGAATAACAGCGTCCTGAGCCAGTAATTTATCTAAACGTAGAATCTCAGCTCGGTTCGATCTCAACCATCAGGTCGTCTGACAGCGCTTCGAGTGCATCGCTGACGTCTGAGTCGTCGAGCTGGTCGGGCACGCTGGCCAGAATCTCGCTGCGAAACAGCGGTACCGCAGACATCTCAGCCGGAACACAGCGTGTGCTCAGGTTGAGTACATTAACGCCGACTTTGGCCAGCGCCTGAGACACCTCACGAACGATCCCCGGACGGTCATTGCCCACCACGCTGATGCTGACCCGGTGATTGCTTTGCAGCACCTCTTCGGTGGCTGGGCTCTCAACACGCACGAGCAGGCCACGGCTATCGAGGGCAGACAGTGCAGAGATCAGAGCGTTCTTCTGCTCCGGTGGGATGCTCACGCGCAGAATACCGGCGAATTTGCCCGCCAGTTGAGCCATGCGGCTTTCCAGCCAGTTACCTTGATGTTCTGCGATGGTGGCAGAAAGTTGTTCTACGATGCCCGGTTTATCGTCAGCGACGACTGTTAATACCAGAAACTCAGACATGTCGGCCTCTTATTATCGTTTGTCAGGTCAACGACACTAGCACAGGCGCTGTGGGCTTCCTAGTGAGTCTCTCACTATGTAAGGAGGTGAAAAATCTTAGTGTCTGAGGATATGTTTAGGGCGGGGTTGTGGTACATTGTGGCCCCTTTAAGTGTACGCGTGGCAGAAAAGTCCCGTCCGAACGACCTGACAGGAGAATCGATCTTGAAACCGGTGAAAATAGGTATCTGTGGTTTAGGTACAGTAGGAGGTGGCACCTTCAATGTGCTGACCCGAAATGCTAAGGACATTGCACGTCGCGCCGGACGGGAAGTGATTATTGAGCAGGTGACCATGCGTCGCCCGAATCCCGACGTTGAACTCGGTGATGTCAGTTCGACCACCGACGTATTCGACGTAGTGAATAACCCGGAGATCGACATCATTGTCGAGCTGATCGGTGGTTACACCGTTGCTAAAGATGTGGTGATGACTGCCATCAACAATGGCAAGCACGTGGTTACTGCAAACAAAGCATTGATCGCCGTGTATGGCTCTGAGATTTTCGCAGCGGCTGAGGCCAAAGGCGTCTCCGTGATGTACGAAGCGGCCGTTGCTGGTGGTATCCCTATCATTAAAGCTGTGCGTGAAGGCCTGGCGGCCAACCGCATTAACTGGCTCGCGGGCATCATTAACGGTACTGGTAACTTCATCCTGACCGAAATGCGCGACAAAGGCCGTGACTTCGCAGATGTACTGGCCGAAGCTCAGGCGCTGGGTTACGCCGAAGCCGATCCAACGTTCGACGTTGAAGGCATTGATGCGGCCCACAAGCTGACCATTCTGTCGTCGATTGCGTATGGTATCCCGCTGCAGTTTGAACACTGCTACACCGAAGGCATCAGCAAAGTGGCGCCGGAAGATGTGGAGTACGCAGAAGAACTGGGCTACCGCATTAAGCATCTGGGCGTGAGCCGTCGTACCGACCGCGGTATCGATCTGCGCGTACACCCAACACTGATTCCTGAGCACCGTCCAATTGCAAAAGTGGATGGCGTACTGAATGCCGTGACCGTGAATGGCGACGCCGTGGGCGACACGCTGTACGTGGGTGCCGGTGCTGGTGCTGGCCCAACCGCGTCAGCGGTGGTTGCGGACATTATTGATCTGGCGCGTACTATGGATGCGCCGGCGTCTGCGGCGGTTAACCACCTGGCGTTTGATACCATCGACGACGTGCGCGTGCTGCCGATTGAGCAAGTTGAAACGGCGTACTACCTGCGCATTGATGTTCAGGATCGTGCCGGCGTATTGGCCAGCATTGCGACCATTCTGAGCGAGCGTGATATCAACATTGAAGCGCTGATCCAGAAAGAAGCGCCCGATGATGACGCGATGGCACAGATTATTATTCTGACCCACCGTGTGATTGAAGAGCGCATGGACAATGCTCTGGAAGCCATCGAAGCGCTGGAAAGCACGCATGGCAAAGTCACTCGCATTCGCGTCGAGCACCTCGACTGATCCTGCCTCAAGACTGAGACCTGTCTCTCAGTCTTACATTTCCAACTTCACCTCGACATGGGCTAGGCTTACGCCATAGCCCAGAGGTGTTGTTATGAAGCTCTTATCCCTGCTTTTTATATGTGTTTTAAGCCTGCCGTTGTTGGCGGCGGACGACAAAGTCGTGCGTCTGACTTCCCTTGGCTGGCCACCGTACTCAGGGCAAACCTTGCTTGATCAGGGCGCCACGGTGGAAGTGGTGCGACAGGCATTGGGCGCCATGGGGTATCAGCTTGAGGTCGATTTCTACCCCTGGAGCCGGGCGGTCCATTTGGCCGCGGACCCTAAATCCCGCTATCACGGTTACTTCCCTGAGTACTACAGCGAGTCAGTGAATTATGACTTTGTGTACTCAGACCCAGTTGGCTACGGTCCGTTAGGCTTCGCACAACGCCGTGGTGAAGACATTCGTTGGGAGTCCTTAACCGACCTGGATCGCTTTACGTTGGGCGTTGTGCGTGGCTATGTAAACACCAAAGAACTGGATGGCCTGATTGCTCAGCGCACATTGCGAGCGAGCGAAGCTCAAAACGATACCAGCAACCTGATGAAAGCCGCCTACGGACGGATTGATCTGGCCGTGGTGGATGAAAACGTCATGCGCTATTTGTTGAAGAATGATCCGGATCTGGCTCCCGTTGGCGGAGAGTTGACCTTTAACCCTAAGCCTCTGGAGATGAAATCACTGTATGTGTGTTTCAATCGCCAGTACAAAGGATTGGCCGATGTACTCAATCAGGGGCTGGCGAAGATTGATGTGCGCAAGATTCAACGGGATTACTTTGACCGCGTGCTCGGGGGAAATCCCTGACAGGGTTTACCAGGGCAGGGTAGGAAACTCTTCCTGAAGGCTGCTCAGCACGGGTGAGACAAGATACGCCACCAAAAGGTATGTCGTGTTTTTCCAGTCTGATTTACCACCTGCCTTGATTAGCTTTGGCCTCTTTGGCGCTTTCTGCGTTATGACCTACGTTGCTTTTCTGTCTTGGCGGGCGCTTTCTGTCTGACCACTCACAGAAAGGAAGCTTCTTATGGCTGCACATGCAATTGCGGTACTTTGTCCCAAACGCCCGGATTTAATGGGTCAACCTCTCCTTGGCCACGTTGCCTGGGGTTTTGAATTACCGAATGGCGAATGGATGATTGGCGCGGTCGAAGGCGATGGCTGGCGTCACGGTAACGGCCTTAACGGCTTCTGGTCGCGGCGGATGCCAGATTTGCGCCGGGCGTTGCAATACTTTGCCGACATGCAATTTCGGGATGCCGAGTACAACTATTACAAACTGCTGCGTGTGACCGATGAGGTCTACCCCGACCCGGACGGTGCCATGGGCGTGATGCGTTGGGTCAGTGGCCAGAAATACGAGCTGTTTGGCCGTAACTGCATGAACTCAGCGTACGATATTCTGCGCGCCTTCAGTCGTGGCGGGCATTTTAACCAACGCACGCTACCGGCACCGCAGTTCAACTGGATTCCCAATGGTTGGTTCAATGCGATTCAGGTGCCTGACTCGGATTTCAATTATCTACCCCGCCCAAGCAGCTTCCGCGGCTTTGCTGAGGCGGATCATGCCGATGGTCTGGATGAAGTCATGCCGGTCGTCCCTGAATGGCGGGTCAAGGGCAGTGCCGACTTTATGAATATCGATGCCAAGCAATCTGAGATTTCACCGAAAGACATCGTGGTGCCTGCTTTGCCGACGCATGCGGAATCGCCAGATCTGGCCGAGAGTGAAGAATCCGAGCAGGTTTGACCTTTATCAATATGGTGAATGGTAGGGCGCCTTAGTATACTTAGGACTGATATTTACCAGGCCCTGCCATGAACCTTGATCGAATTGACCTGAATCTGTTGGTCTATCTGGACGTACTGCTGCGCGAAGGCAGTGTCACCAAAGCGGCCCAACAGTTGGGCATCACTCAACCTGCGATGAGTAACGGCTTGCGTCGTTTGCGTGATTTGTTTGGTGACCCGTTATTGGTGCGTACCTCCGATGGCATGACGGCCACAGAACGCGCTCAGGAATTGCGCCCGGTGATCCGCAAAGCGCTGGGTGAACTGGAAATGGCGCTGCAGCCTCTGGAAGAGTTTGATGCCGCGGTCAGTCATCGTGTATTCCGAATCATGGTCAGTGACTACGCCGAATCGACGCTGGTGCCTGAGCTGGTGAAGCGACTGCGCACGGAAGCTCCCGATATTATCCTCGACGTACTCACCCCCTCCGACGTGACCTTTAAAGACGTGGAAGCGGGTAAGGTGGATATGGCCATTAACCGTTTCGATGAAATGCCACAATCTTTCCACCAGATGACGCTGTGGCAAGATGACTTTGTGTGTCTGGTAAACCCGGATCACCCTCAAGCCGCTGACTTTGATCTGGAAGCCTACCTGAACAGTAAACACATTTGGGTGAGTAAAACCGGCATGGGCGCGGGTGTGGGGATCGATCCGGAGAAAATCGTACGTCTGGGCTGGGTCGACAATGCCTTGGCTAAGCTGGGGCAGAAACGAAAGATCTCGGTATTTACCCGCCACTATCAGATGCCTGCGTTATTGGCGCTGAATAACGATCTGGTCGCTACCTTGCCGCGCAAAGTGGCCGACATGCAGGCGGAGGCCGCCTCGCTGCTGGTGAAAGAACCGCCGTTTCGTATTCCACCGTTTGATCTGAAAATGGCTTGGTCGCCGTTGCTTCAACATCATCAGGCTCACCGCTGGCTGCGCCGCACGATTGTCGACGTCGCTCAGCACTGTTGAGCGAGGCTCTAGGCAGGTGTTGAGCAAGTCAGTAGAGAGGGCTCAGCATTGCTGGGCGAGGCTCTGGGCAGGTGTTGAGCAAGTCAGTAGAGAGGGCTCAGCACTGTTGAGCGAGGCTCTAGGCAGTTGTTAAGCAAGTCAGTAGAAAGGGCTCAGCATTGCTGGGCGAGTCTAGATAGAGCTTAGTACTCGGGTGAAATTCGCATTTCCAGTGTGTGTTGTTCACTCGCATTCAGCCTAATCACATCGTACAAGGCATTGGCGCTCTCAACGCAGAACATGGTTTGCCAGCCGACGTCTGGAAATTGACTCAGGCGTTGCGATTTCTCAATCCAGGGGTTCCATACAATCGCACTCTTGCTGTTGGATGTCAGGGTCAGCGTGCCTTCCGGGCGTTTCAGAGAAAAGGGGCCGCCGGAGTGCACAATTCGGTCGGTTTCCTGCGTAAACGTCAGCTCCCCCTGTTGCTGAACCTGCTGCCAGTCATCCATGGCATCGGTGTAGGTCACCTGATCCAGCCCAATAATGGCGGTGTGGTGGATATTCTCCGTCGGGAAATACGTATGCAGTGCCTGGGTCAGGGTGCAGGCGCTGTGTGCCTCGGTAGTTAACGCCAAGGTCAGCGCGTCAGTCGACAGTGTAATGGTCAGCTGCAAGGTGGCGTTGCCGCGCCAGTGTGGCGCTGATGACTGCTCAATACTCAACGTCATGCAGACCGTATCGGCGCTTTCTTCCAACGAAGTCAGTTGCCAGTCCCGTTGCCTTACCAAACCGTGGGCCGGTGCCAGCGATGAACCTGGAATGAACGCCTGAACATCGGGTGCGTTCTTATCCGCGTTGCCAAACCAGGGCCAGCAGACAGGAATACCGCCGCGCACGGATTGCCCACGGCGATAGTCGGCCTCCGGGCTCAACCACAGTAGAGGCACGCCCTTTAAAGTGCATTCCAGTAGTTGTGCGCCCTGCAACACCAGATACGCCGAAAACAATGGATGCTCAACACAAACACCATCGAGCTCGCCACGGGTTTCGGCGCTGCAATACTGGCTTCGAGACAGGATTTGGTGAGTGTCTGGCGTATACTCTGTGTTCGGCATGAAAACGCTCCGTGTGAAAACCAAAAAGGGGAACTGGGCGATCATGGCACACAGTACCCGGGGACGAAACCGCTAGCCATGGCTCAGCGGCTAAGTTTTTATTGCCACACAATTGGGCCACAGCGTATGGACCCGCCGTTGGGGATGCAGCAGGCATTTTAATGAATACACAAGCAATCAAGCAGAGCATCAAGCAGGCGATGCTGGCGTCGCTCGATGACGAAATCACGACCGCGTTGGCGGCGGCAGGTGAGGCACAGGCGACGGCATCGCACGCGGACAATAAGCCAGAAAATCAATACGACACGCTGGCCCTGGAGGCGGCGTATCTGGCGCACGGTCAATCAGAGCGTATTCTGCAGCTACAAAAGACACGTATCGATGTGGCTCGTTGGCCAGTTCCAGACCTTGATGGCGCAGCAATCCGGTTGGGAGCGTGCGTGCATCTTGAATCGAACACAGATGGCACAGAGGAGTGGGTCTTCATAGCGCCTTTCGGTGGTAGGAGGTTGCAGGTTGATGGGAACTCGATCCTGGTCGTTAGCCACGAAGCACCGTTAGCACGACAGTTAGCAGGCCTGTGTGTTGACGATGAGGTCAGGTTGACGCTGGGTGGCAAGGAGGGTGATTGGGCGGTTGTACGGGTTTTCTGATTGGCCATCAGTGAATTAGCTGGCGGTACGGACACAGTTACGGCCAGAGGATTTTGCGTGATAAAGGGCTTCGTCTGCGCGTTTAATCACGGCGTTTGGTTTTTCTCCCAGCTGACCACACGACACCCCTAAAGAAATACTGATAGGTACGATTTTTCCGCTGGTCATAAAGCGTAGGCTTTCGATGGTTAAGCGGAGTCTTTCGGCGAGGCTTTCAGCCTCTTTTTCTGTTCCTTTCTCTAATAACACGGCAAATTCTTCACCGCCGTAACGTGCCAGCATAGCGCTGCTGTCAGTGATTGAACTACGCAGTGTTGCCGCAACAATTCTCAGGCAATCATCACCAACCAGGTGGCCATAGTTGTCGTTAAACCGCTTAAAATGATCAATATCGATTAGAATCAGAGCGAATTCTGGATTTTGATTACAGGTACGTTTTAACGCAGCATCGAAGTGCCGGCGATTGTAGGCCTGAGTTAATGCATCAGTAATGCTCACTGTCGACAGTTCTACGTTCGCTTTTTCAAGTGCTTTCATCGCTTCTTCAAGGGCAAGGGTACGCTCGGCGACACGCGCTTCCAATTGTTGGTTGATCTCATGTTGTAGGGTGAGCGTTTCTTCCTGAGCCAGAAGCTTCTGTTCTCGTTCGGAGTTGGCTTCCACTTCCATGGCGAGTGCTCGCTGTTGAGCTATATAACGTGCAAGTCTTTCGCGGTTAATTCGTTCTGCCAGTGCAAAGGACAGCAAGAGCATTTCAATCACAAAGCCCATCAATTGGCCGTTTTCAGTGAAGAAATTAAAAGGTGCATATCCTTTGAGCATCAACATAGTTACAAGGGTCATGGCCAGAAGACCGCCCCAGGCAAGGGTGAAATACCGTGCCGAGATATTTCCCTCCCACGCCATGTAAGCGGTAATGGAGAGTGCTGCTGCACAGGAGATAATCGCCGCAGGTTCGATAATCCATCCGGAGGCAACCCCACCACTGATGAAGTGAAGTGCCATCGCGGCTGCCCAGAATGCGATGGCCCCGTCAGTAAACAGACGAATCCAGTCGCGGCGTTTGCCTATTTTCAGGAACATCCGGATAAACACGGCAGCCAGCAGAAAGGATAGATACACCGAGATAAAGAACATCTCACTGCGAAACCAGCCCCAGTTACTCCAGATCAGGTGATGACCGATCCCGCTGGTGCCAGCTTCATAAAGTACAGCTGACAATGCATAGATGGCATATACCAGATAGCTATTATCACGAGTAAAAACTGACAACGACAGGTTGTAAATAGCAAGCGCCAGGAGTGCGCCAAAGGCCAGGCAGTACCAGTAAAACTTCTGTTGTTGGTATTGCTCGAAGGCATCAGGCTCCCAGATAAATGCTGGCATGAAAGTGGTGAATTGACTGACAAGACGCACATAAACGATGCGAGTTTCACCGGGAGCCAGAGAAAACTGTTGTAACCAGCTGATGTTAGTTCCGTGTTCTAATTCGCCTGTTGCCTCTGGGGGCCGGTCAAGTCCTCCCACTGTATGTTGTAGCAAGACGCCACCAGTATTTATCTGGTAGATATCGGATTCCATCAGATTGATCCAGCGTATCTCGAGAAGCCTCTGAATGTTGGCGTTTGAACTGTTGGTGATAGTAAAGCGATACCAGACTGGCGTCTGATGGACAGGAGCGCTGATAGAAACGCCATTAACGGATTGCCACGATGCGCCTGTTGTCTTCAGTACGTCGCTCAGGGTGGTACTTTCTTCCGCGAGCAAGTAACGAACATCCGTGGTTTCAAGACGCACGTAGTCATCGCGACTGATCTCGACGACAGGGGTCGCGAATGTGTTGACTGAAACCAGTACCAGCAAAATTGTGAGCAGAGACTTAAGTGTTGAGTCGATCAACCTGCGAAAAAAAATGCCGATAGTTTCTGGGCCATGGGACATGAATCTTCCTGTCTACCGTGTGATAGTCAGTATAGAGAACGCCTTTCGGGGAAGGGGTAACAGTTTGTTGTCTGAGTAGCGCCAAATGCCAAAGGGTTGGCATTTCGGATGTGATGGGGTTAGTAATTCCGGAAACTGGCCCAGCCTTCCAGTACGGCTGTGAGGTCTTCAATGCCGCACCCCGACAGTTGCTCAGTGGCAAACAGGCCGCTGCCTTCTTCGTCAAATTCGTCATCATCTGGGGCTGTAGAAAGTACCCGGACCTCAACTTCCCCTTGACTGAATTCGACTTCGAAGCCGCGGCTGATGAGTGTCTTGCTCTTGAATACGCCAGCCCTCAGGTCGTCAATCATCTCTAACAACGCCAGGGTTGTCGTACGATCGTGAAGGATATCATTGTTCAGCCAGAGGGCGGTTGCCTCCTGCCCCATTTCAAGTTGGACACCAAGGCGGCCATCGTCGTCGTAGTTGAAGTCGTAGTCCAAGATCAGAACGTCACATAGTAGGTGGTGAAAGCGAGGTAGCCTGCTTACTCCTCGCCAAGTGGCCAGCCGCCCAATGTTTTGTAGCGGTTCACGATGTAGCAGAACAGCTCGGCGGTTTTGTAGGTATCGTAAGCCGCGCTATGGGCTTCTCCGTTATCGAAGTCGATGCCAGCAACTTTGCAGGATTTGGCCAACACGGTTTGTCCCAGTGCAATGGCGGCAATCGAGGCGGTATCGAACGACGAGAAGGGGTGAAACGGATCGCGTTTAATGTCGTTACGGTCGATGGCGGCACGCAGGAAACCATGATCAAAATGCGCATTGTGGCCGACCAATACCGCGCGGTTACAACCGGTGGCTTTAATTTCGCGGCGAACGGTTTGCAGCATGGGCGTCAGTGCGTCGATTTCAAACTCGGCGTCGCGTTCTGGATCGAACGGGTCGATGCCAGTGAAGTCGAGCGCTTCCTGTTCCAGATTGGCGCCATCAAAAGGGTGGATGTTGGCACTCAGGGTTTCGTGCGGGTGCAACATGCCGTCATCGTCCATGCGTAGTGTCACCATGGCAATTTCCAGCAGGGCATCGGTATCGGCGTTAAAGCCACCGGTTTCGACATCCACGACCACAGGTAAAAAACCGCGGAAGCGTTGCGCCATTAATGACTTGTCTTGCGGGTTATCATCACTCATCAGGGTGTCCTTATCCTTCCAGTGTCCAACGCAGGGTTTCACCAGCGCGCAGCGGCACAATGACATCGCTGCCGAATGGGTATTCGGCCGGTACTTGCCAGTCTTGGCGGACCAGAGTGATGGTGTCGCTGTTGCGAGGCAATCCGTAGAAATCTGGACCATAGTGGCTAGCGAAGCCTTCCAGCTTGTCGAGAGCACCCAGGTCTTCGAAGATCTCGGCGTACAGCTCGATGGCGCCGTAGGCGGTAAAGCAACCAGCACAACCACAAGCGCTTTCTTTCGCGCCTTTTGCGTGTGGTGCACTGTCGGTGCCGAGGAAGAATTTAGTACTGCCGCTCACCACAGCATCCTGCAATGCTTGCTGGTGGATGTTGCGTTTCAGAATCGGCAGGCAGTAGTAGTGCGGCTTGATGCCCCCAACCAGCATGTGATTCCGGTTGTAGGCCAGATGCTGCACGGTAATGGTTGCGGCCACGTTATCGCCCTGACTTTTGACGAACTCGGCGGCGTCTTTGGTGGTGATGTGTTCCACCACCATGTTCAGGTCTGGGTTGCGGCTGACCAGAGGCGACAGGATCTCGTCGAGGAAACGCTTTTCGCGGTCAAAGATATCAACATCGCTGTGGGTCACTTCACCGTGGACCAACAGTTTGATGTTGTTTTCGGTGAGCGCTGCGGCAAGGTCATCCAGTTTGCTCAGATCGGTCACGCCAGAATCCGAGTTGGTGGTTGCACCAGCTGGGTAAAGTTTCACAGCGACAATGTGCCCGGCGTTAGCGGCCTCGGCAATCATCTCCGGCGTCGTGTTGTCGGTCAGATACAGCACCATCAGCGGGTCAAAGGCGCGGTCGGCAGGAGCGTGCGCCAGAATGCGTTCGCGGTAGTCGTGGGCTTGCGCCGCATTCATCACGGGTGGTTGCAGGTTCGGCATGATGATGGCGCGCTGCATAACCCGGGCTGTGGCTGGAACTGTGTATTCAAGTACCGCACCGTCTCGCAGGTGCAGGTGCCAGTCGTCAGGGCGGGTAATGGTGAGGCGATCAGTCATCGGGGGAACCTTGTTCTAAACTTACATAACAGGATGGAGTGGGCCGTATTGTAACGGATTCACCCGGGGAGTCTTAATTTTTTCCCGAGGTGGCCGATAACCTGAATACGCAGAGTTGTTATTCGGCCTGACATGGGCCTTTGGAACGAAATAGCGAAATAAGTAGAGACAAACAGAGACACCCATGCAGACGAACCCATGTACAGAGATGCGAGCTTGATGAACACGTTAGTACGCACGGCCGCTGCCATCGCGATGCTGTCGTGTGGCTCTGTGGCCAGCGCTCAGAATCTGTTGAGTTTTGCTGGGGGGCCAGAGTCAACGCGCTGGGCGCTGAGTGGCACCGTGTTTAACTGTCGTTTTGAGCAAGAAGTGCCGGGCTACGGTAAAGCCGTATTTACCCAGCGTGCGGGTGAAGATTTGCGCTTTCAGTTAGAGCCGGACCGCCCGGTGATGGCACGCACACAGGCCCGAGTGTCGATAGCGCCTCCGCCGTGGCAGCCCTCTACGCGCTCACAACCCTTAGGTGTTGCTCAGGTGAGTGACACGTCGCCGAATATTATCCTTGATTCCGGGCGGGCGAATCAGTTCCTGCACGCGCTGCGTGAGGGAAAGATGCCGACGCTATCCCACGAGGTGTATTACGACGATGATCGCTACGTTCAGGTGCAGGTCTCGGCGGTGCAGTTTGAACCTGCCTATCAGGATTACCTGCTCTGTGCGGATCAGCTGTTAAAGGTCAATCTGGATCAGATTGGACGGACGCGGGTGCTCTTTGGCAGCGGCGAAGACGCCATCGACAGCCGTGATGCCAAAGCACTGGATCGCATTATTTACTACATCAAAAATGACCCTAGAGTCACTGAGGTCTATCTCGATGGTCATGCCGACAATCTCGGTCGTCGGTACGACAATCGCCAGATATCGCGTCGCCGGGTCGAGTCGGTTGAGCGTTATTTCCTGCAAGAGGGCATCGCCCCAGAGTTAATCACGACGCGCTTCCACGGCGGGCGCTATCCCGTCGGGAGCAATGCGACAGCGGCGGGTCGCGCTCAAAACCGGCGTGTTACCGTGCGCCTGGTCATCGATGAAGACATGCCGCTGCCCGACAATCTGGTCTTCCGTTTGCCGGAAGACTCTCACGTCTTGCCGTCCCTCAGTTTTCCTATCACGACACGCTAGCCGGCAGTTGGCGTTATTGCTCACAATCAGTACAATACGGCCCCTTTGAATTTTCGCTCTGGCGCCGTGATTGACTGCACGCGCCGATCATCTCTGGAGAGTACCCATGTCAGACATTAAGAAAGTCGTTCTGGCGTATTCCGGCGGTCTCGATACCTCCGTAATCGCAAAGTGGCTGCAAACTGAATACAACTGTGAAGTCGTAACCTTTACGGCTGACCTGGGCCAGGGTGAAGAAGTTGAGCCAGCACGCGCGAAAGCCGAAGCACTGGGCATCAAAGAAATCTACATTGACGACCTGCGTGAAGAGTTCGCTCGTGACTTCGTTTTCCCGATGTTCCGCGCTAACACCATCTACGAAGGCGAGTACCTGCTCGGTACCTCGATTGCACGACCTCTGATTTCCAAGCGTCTGATCGAGATCGCCAACGAAACTGGCGCTGATGCGATTGCTCACGGCGCGACCGGTAAAGGTAACGACCAGGTACGTTTCGAGCTGGGTGCTTATGCACTGAAGCCGGGCGTGAAAGTGATTGCACCTTGGCGTGAGTGGGATCTGAACTCCCGTGAAAAGCTGATGGCTTACTGTGATGAGCACAACATTCAGGTTGAGAAGAAGAAAGGCAAAAAATCGCCTTACTCAATGGATGCGAATCTGCTGCACATCTCTTACGAAGGCGACATCCTGGAAGACCCATGGAACGAGCCAGAAGCTGATATGTGGCTGTGGTCTGTTTCTCCGGAAGAAGCACCAAATGATCCAACTTACCTGACGATCAGCTTCAAAAACGGTGATCCAGTGGCCATCGATGGTGTTGAAAAGTCACCAGCGACCATTATGGAAGAGCTGAACAAAACTGCGGGTGCGAACGGTATTGGCCGCGTTGATATCGTAGAAAACCGCTATGTAGGCATGAAAGCTCGCGGTTGTTACGAGACACCAGCCGGTACTGTACTGCTGAAAGCACACCGTGCGATCGAATCCATCACGCTGGACCGCGAAGCGGCTCACTTGAAAGATTCTCTGATGCCTAAGTACGCTGAGCTGATCTACAACGGTTACTGGTGGTCTCCTGAGCGTAAGATGCTGCAAGCGGCGATCGATGAAACTCAGTCTGTTGTGAACGGTGACGTGAAGCTGAAGCTCTACAAAGGCAACGTGATTGTGGTTGGCCGTAAGTCTGAAGACTCGCTGTTCGACGAAGCCATCGCCACCTTTGAAGACGACGCAGGTGCGTACGATCAGAAAGATGCAGAAGGCTTTATTAAGCTGAACGCATTGCGTCTGCGTACGGCTGCTAAGAAAGGCCGTGACCTGCTGTAATCTCAGCGGTTGACGGATGCATAAAAAGGCGCTTCGGCGCCTTTTTTTATGTCTGTAATTAGGCGCTGTGTTCTTTCTGGGACCAGCATCAAAATTACGCCCAACGCTTACCCGGTCACTTTCTGACAAATCATCACAGAACTGCCGACTGACTCTGTGGTCTTATATCTGTATCCAGAAGAAACCGACAGAAGACTCGTCGAGTTTGGGACTCATATTTTTGGGATGCAGTGGTCGCGGAGGCCGGGATGACATCAGCAGCTGAACATCAGACAGAATGGAAAAGCACGCGCTTGCTGCGCAGTGCCTTCGTTTTGTCGTGCGTACTGTCGCTGCTGTTTGCTCTTAATGGCACCCGAGACCTCGTCGTTTTCTCAGAGGCTGATTCCTCAGGTTCTACTACCGAGCTCTGGAGTCAGACGCACTCTGGTAATCTACTCCCGGTGGGGATAGCGAGCGTTGCCGACGCCGACGACGATCAAAAAGCACCTTCGTCCGTTGAGTTGATTGATTCCAACTCCCCGCAAGCGCACATCGGCTCGTTGCGTTCCACGGTGGGGTCACACCTTGCGAATCTTCCTCAGATTCGTGCTCCCCCTGAATTGATTCATCTTTGAATTTGATTACGTCGCTCGCGGCCACTTGTTATTCGCATCGAGACACAGACGTAAAGACCTTTTTATTGATTTTGAAGATTGATCAATGCCGGAACGTTCCGGTAGGAGCTTACTATGATTAAATTACATACCCATTTATTAGACGCTGACGATGCCTTGGTGTCTCCTGAGCAGATTGCCCCTCTGACCCCAGAATCGCGAGCGACCGCTTTTTTTAGCGACTTTCGCCAGGCAGAACCTCGTGTTGTAGAGGGGTCTATGTTGGCCACCGATGCTCGTCGTTTGTTGGCAGCAGCGCATGAGCGCTTACGTTTGGTGGTGAATAAACAAGGCGAATTTATAGGCCTGATTGATGTTCGCCACCTGACCGAACAGAACATCCTGCGCCATTTATTGGCGGATAAAACACACCGGGATGAGTTGGTGGTGGCAGACCTGATGACGCCGCGTCGTCAGCTGTTGGCATTAAGCAGAGTGGAGGCGGAAAAGGCCAGCATCGGTCAGGTCATTGAATGTTTGCAGGAGGCAGCACAGCCGTACTGTCTGATTGTCGATGACGAAGCTCATCATATTCGTGGTGTGTTCTCGTTGTACGAAATCGCCCGAGCGCTGCACACACCAGAGGTGATCCGCTCACCGGTTTCTCTGGCGCGGGCGTTCGCGGTTGCTTCGTAAGCGAACTTAAGCGTAATCCTTCACCATATCCATAAACCAGGAAATGACCAGCGCCACCCGGTGTGGCTGCTGGTCAGATTTTAATGAGGCAATATAAATATCGTTGAGTAGTGGTGCTGGGTTGACGGTATCTAAGGCAATTAAGGCACCGGATTCAAGGTGGTCACCAATGCAATGGCGTGGAAATACACTGACTCCTAGTCCACCTAAGGCCATCAGGATTGCGCCTTCAATGCTGTTAATTTTACCGGCTGTGTGCAGCGACAACGCGTGGGTATGTTGGCTGTCCGGAAAGGTATGATTTCGCCAATACTCGAAGTACACGTCAAAGCCGGGGTAGTCGATGTATTTGGCTTCCAGTAACTCGCCCTGACGAAGCTGCGACACATCGACATCCGGCGCTGCCACTAACACATATTCTTCTTTGCAGAATGGCAAATACTCTAATCGAGGGTGATCGATCCGTTTGGTCACAAAGCCGAAATCGATCGTACCGTCGAGAATTCGATTGAATACTTTATCGGTAGGCACCAGCTCTAACTGAATTTCCAGCCCCGGGTATTTACGGCGTCGTTCAAGCAACATGGGGAAGTGAGGGGAGAGTAAACAAGACGCTGGCATGGCATAACTCACGGTGCCTACAACGTTGTCTGAGCCCTGGCCAACATCAATTAAAAAATCAGCATGCAGATTCTCAAAGTGTTTAATGTAGTCTCGCAGCTTTATGCCAGCTTCGGTAATGACTGGACCTTTCGGGGTGCGGACAAATAAATCATTGCCGATGAGATCTTCTAACGCTTTGATATGTTTGCTGACGTTGGCTTGTGTCATGGCCGCCAGTTCGGCGGCTTCACTGAAACTTCCCGCGCTGTCGACGGCTTTGAACGCGCGAAAATACTTTGGGTCCATTGGCTGCTGCATGCGGGTCGTCCCTGTGTTCTGATGCTTGTTTTATCGAGCCAACATAGCATGCGAATCATTCGTAATCATCACGCGTCCGCTTCAAATTGCAGGCTGGAAAGCCCGGAAATAGCGATGTAGCTGCTGTTATTCAATAAATTGGCCATATCGGATACTGCACTAATTACACATGTATCATTAGTGTGTCGCATTCCGTCTAAGTTATAAGTAACAGATAGGCTAATGATATAGTTGCAGTATACGTCGCCGTAGGACACTTTCTTTTTTTCCTTTGGGGCCAGTGTGAGTTGGTAACTCATCTGCGTGTTGCTCTGGCTTTGAAAGCCCTCACTCACTGTGAAGCAAAGTGTCAGTGGTTGTGTGGTCAGGTTATGGAAATACTTAATATTCATCGCTCATTCCTGTTGCTCTGACATCCAATGTAGAAACCCGTGTTAATCGTCGCAATTCCGATGCGGCATATACGTAATTCTGAATTTGATTTGCGCCGCTTGTGGCTGACCGATAGCGTAATTAGCGTCAACTATTTGCGACAGGAGGCTCTCATGACACAGGACACTTCTATTCATCCTTCTTCATTCCGGGTATGGCGTGGATTTCGTAATTCACGATATCAGACGGATCGTTCCGGGTTTGTCGACAAGCTGTCGGATATTTTTATTCCACTGACGTGTCAGGCCATGATGCCACTGGGCTTGGTGAGCTATATCCCTACCGTGATTGCCGAGAGCCAGTGCTCATTGCCTGACGAAATTGCGTTAGTGGGATATCGCGATCAAGCGACCTATGAAAGCGCCAGTCACGATACGGTCATCGGCCGCGGCTATGGAATGTTGCATTATCAGGTGTTTAATTTTTCAGACAGCGACGACATTCCTTCGAGCCAATCTGGATTTCCTGTGCTTTACACCGGTCAGGCAATTAAAACGGGTCAGGCGTACTATTTTTCTGGTCAGTCTCTGGATTGGAACGCGCTTACGGTCACGGTGTTTGTGGTGCCATTAAAAGGCGCGAAAAACGACAACGACACATTGCAAAATCAGCTGCTTTCCAGCGTCCGGAAAGCGTGCCTGGACAACGAAGCGGAAGAGGCCATTCTGGTGGTCGATCCTGGTTATCTGGTGTTATGGGTGGCGGTTAAGAATGGCGTCGATTGCCCGATAGATGTCAGTAACGTGTTAGTTGATAGCCAGGGTGTGGTGGTCTCTGTGGCTGGCAGTGCCAGTGTGCCACCGATGTGGACACCAAATGAACAGGGGATTCCGGTTCAGGATAATCAGACGCTCAACCTATCATTGTCAGCACAGACGGTCAGGAGCACTAGCTTATGATTTCTGTCGATGCGTTAGTGACTGCCATACAAGGTGCGGTTGAAGGGGCCAATGCCCAGCTTCAACAGCAGTCAGATGCTTTGCTTCAGCAATTCTTTGTCCCTGTTTCTGATAATCAGGATGAGCAGCCATCCAATTCGGTTGGCTCCACAGGACAGGCTCCATCGGCGACGTCTTCTGCTGAACTCCAAGCGAACCATACTCGTTTACGACCGCGCTACGTCACTATGGAATACCCCACGGAAACAGCCAACGGGCTGGAAACCTTACTGGTGGACGTACCATTAATTTCTATGGTGCCAGTGGTGAGTTCACGCATTAAAGAGGTGACGTTCAATACCGCGCTGGAAGTCTCTCACAATGAGCAGGGCGACGTACAAGTGGCGTTCCCCAGCACCTCTCATGGATTATTTTCCCGCGATAAAACGCCAGACCATCTGGCAAACCTCGAGATAAAGATTACTGGGGATGAAACCCCAGAGGGCCTTCAGAAATTGATTGAAGGCTATAACCGAGTACTGAGAGCGCAGATCCCCGGATAGCGTTTTTTGTATACCCCGTAAATTCAGTCAACAAGGAGAAAATTATGGCTGATCCAAGCGTAAATACCGGACCCGCACTGGTGTCCATGGCTCAACAGTTCAGTGGCTTACCGATGCGCTCGCTGATTGGTGGCCCTCTGACGGCCGCGGCCCAGGCAAACAGCATGATGGCGATGACACAAACCAAATTCATGATGGATACCTGTTTCAATAAAACGCCAATTAAAGGCAAAAAAGACGAATACAGCCTTGCACCTATCATGGTCACCATGACCCTGTCGCGTGGTGTCATTTCACAGACCCCCGGGGCGGATGGCAAGAGCGATAAAGTGGACATCGAAAGTGTACCTTCGGCGTTTACGATTCCGCTACTGACCTTGATTCCATTGAATGCACTGGGTGTCACTGACGTGCAGGTGGGCTTTGATATGGAGGTGAAATCCAGCTACTCGGACGAATCGTCGCAACAATCGTCATCCAGCTCTCATGAAGAAGCGAGCTTTGATGCGAAATTGGGTGAGGGCTGGTGGTCTGTCGAAGTGAAAGGCAGTGTCAGTCACGACAGTAGCAGCAGTTCATCGCAATCGGCGACGTACCAGAAAAGTAACAGTGCGAAGTACACGGTTTCGGTGACGGCGGGGCAGTTGCCATTGCCACAGGGGGTGACGACGATTATTCAGGCGTACACCAACAGTATTAACCCGATTACTCTGCCACAGGGGTCAGAGCAACCGAGTTAAGGGTTTCTGCCAAAGCGACTTTAACAATTAACCCAGAGCGTTGGGTACGGTCATACCCAACGTTCTCCATCATACGGAGAAGCGTATGCAAAGCCAAATTCCATGCCCGCAATGTGGCGGGACCATTATTCTCGACACGCATTTGCTACTGGCCGGACAAAAGTTCAGTTGCCAGCAGTGTCATGCGCAGGTCGGGCTCTCTCCCCAAAGCCAGCCGGACGTTGCGCAAGCCGTGCAGGGATTTGAAGCCTTGCAACGTCAGAAAGCTCAGGTAGCCACTGCCGCGCAATCGGCGGTGAATGAACTCTGATGGGCGTTTCTTCCATCGTGAATTTCAAGGAGATAGATCCATGGCAAACTATATGACACAGAGCATGTCCTCGGGCATTTTGAAAAAGATTACGTACTACCGTAAGCAAACTAACAGTCATCCTTCTCATGAAGAGTCGGGGCAGTTTACGGCTGCTGCCAAAACTGATTATGCGACGACCAATGGCATCAATGAAGATGATGTTGAAGTCGGTACGTATCGCAGTAATCAAGGGGTGCCTGCCGGCCCCAATACGGAAGAGATCTGATACTCAGCGATGAGTATGGATTAAGTTAGAAGCCTTGCCCCGGATTTCCGGGGCAAGGTGTTTTTGACTCTGAGAACGTGTTTAACGTCAGTTGTGTGACTGGAAATTTAATTACTTGTTATCGGCAAGGACGGTCACCGCGGCCCAGGCGGCAAGTGCACTGTTGAACGTGGTGTAAAACCCACACAGAGAGTACACAATTCCCGACCAGTCACCACGTATGTCTTTCGCTAAGGGAATACCATGTGAGTCCTTACTGACGACGACGGGGTCTGAAACATTACGTATAAACCCAAATTTCACGCCTAGTGTCTGACATTCATGACCAATCACGGCGTCGTCCATTTCCAGAAATGAATACTGGCGATCACTGTCACTTTCGGCAATAAAATAATAATCCGTGGTCAGTAACGGCTGGTTGTCCGTAATGGTCAGGGTATTGCGACTGAGGTTCTCTGGCTCCAGCGGCGTATTAATTAAATCCTTAGCGCTGTATTTTGTACCATTCCGGTAATTCAGCTCGGTGACTGCCTTTTGAATGCTGGTGTCGTTCCAGATGCGATCCATCGGCAGAGTAAGGTGCTCGGTGAGGGCATCATACAAAGACGATTCCGCAAAAATATTGTCACCGGTAATCGTCGTGTTGTTGTAATTACAGTGGTCGATATTCTCAGTTTTTTCCAAGCGGATATGCGCACTGCAGGTAAAGAGCACATCTCCAAGAGGTTGCTCCGTGGTAGCACCCCCAGCGGTACCGGTTGAGATAATGGTCCCGACGCCGCTGTCTTTCACTATGGTATTAACCAAGCGCTCGATGCCACTGATGTAGGGCGGATGTGCGAGGTGAACCTCTGATTTTACCAGCAGGACTTTTAAGTCTTTTGAGCCATCCTGACTGGGAACGCTGACTCGCTGAAAATATAGCAGCGGCTGAGCATCCGTTTGGCCCGGGTAACCGACCCAAGCTTCGCGCCAGGCGTAGGCGTCGGGCCCGCGTTCACGATCACTGTTAAGAAAAACATGGTCCAGCGCAGACCACTCGGCGCTGGTCCAGGTAATGATGGCTACGTCGGCGTAAGGCAGTACGCCGGCACTGACGGGCAGTTTCGTGGGGGCGACGGCCTGAATGCTCGACCAATCAATGATGGGCAATTGATACGGTGTGCTGGTTTGATAATGCGCAGCAATTAAACGGGACATGGACGTATTCCTTACGACAGTACGAGCAGGCAAGCCTGGTTATTGATCAGCGTTGGGTGTACCAGCGTGGCATTGTCGCTGGTGGTTCCGGATAGTAGGCTCCACCATCCCAGACAGTTCGGATAGATACTGTTGAGCGAGAGGCTGCCATTGCTTTGGTACACCCAGAAATAGGCTTGCCCCTCACTGCCAGAGCAGGTGGCAATGGCCGCAGCATTCAACATGGTGTTGCAAGCGGGTTTGCTCAATACGGGGTGAGAACCTTCATCGGGATCGTCCATAAAGTGGTCGATGTTAACCTTCTCATGGCTCTGGTTCACTTTCAGGAAGAAGTTTTCGCCGCCAAACTGGAAGAAGGAAAAGTGCCCCCAGGTTTTCGCCCAGACATCACTCCACACTGATTGCAGGCTCAGGCCGAAATACGGCGGTACAGTGACCTGGTATTTAACACACTCACCTGAGGTGCCGTTGTATAGCGCGATGCAGGTCGTGTCACGGTAAGCGAGTGGTTCAATCATGGTAAAACCACGACCCACGTATTGGTTGTGAATGGGGGTCAACGTCAGGTTGTTATTTACCTGATAAAAATTCAGGTAGCTGGCTTCGGTGCGGTAGGTCACCAGATAGGGCTGACCGCCCAGATAGAAGCATTTGACCATGTCGGCGGGTTCGGGCAATTCGATCGCATTGCCATGTTTAAAGTAGTCAGTGGAATCATGCTGTAAAAACGTCAGTACGGGCTTGCTGCTGCTTGACGCTGCCGGAGAAGACAGTACTGTGTACCGCGTATCACTGAGAGTCAGCTCGGTGGCGCTGGTGGCGTTCTCGGGAATGATCTTAAGTACGCTTGCGGGCAGCGTTGCGCTGGACAGTTGCCAGGCGCCAGTCGTGTTGCTCGCGGTGAGTAGCTGAGGGGAGGTAGTGGGCATAGTAACTTCCTTATAATGCTGTTGTGTTTTTGCCCACTATATCCAGCACTTTTCAAACGCCCTATTCGGTTTCGTTATAGTCCTGATTCGTATTTGTTAACGGTTGAGATTGCGCGGCAATTTGAGAGGGAGACATCAGCGATCGCTGAAACTCTTCCCAGTAAGCTATCTCCTGACCGACTGGTACTAACCAGTGACCGACATTGCGGCGATAACGCCGGTGTTGCACGACCTCTGATGTGGCCGCATTAATGGCGGCCAGCGCAGCTTCGCCGGCAGGAGAGTTGGTGCAGCCGATGGCGCCCCAGATGTGATCGCCTTCGGATTCTGCGATGGGCAGAAAGCGCAAACCTGTTTTGTGCGTGCGTTCCACGTAATCATTCAGTACAAATTCATATTCGATCATGACGTCAAAACGACCGTGCTCGAGCATGGTGAGTACCCCAAAGGTTTCTGCCGAGCCTGCGCGCACTTCGATGTGAAGATTATCGCGGTATTGCTCCAGTAATTGATCAATGCGGGGGCTGTAACTGCGGCCTTTACTCTGGCCTAGTTTGACGGTGTGTTCGGACAGCAACTGAGTCAGCTTCACCTGACCTCGCTCATTTAAGGGCAGTGTATCGGCATGCGCTTCTGTGGTGATGATGCCGTGTGGCATGTAGAGCAGGTTAGGGCGTGATAATTGGTAGCCGTCATTAATGGGTTCACCATGGATCATGGTGGCGAAGCAGAGCGGCTGATAGGTCTGCCAGGTATGCTCCAAGCGACCCAAGGGTACATTAAGGGTGGTATGTTGGTATTGGGGCAACGCCTGTTCATACAGGGCCTGTAGTGTATCGCCAATGCCAGCGGTCAGTGCGGGTGCCGTGACATAGAAGGGCGGCGCATCGTTTTTCACCCAGGTGATGACTGGTGTGTCATCCGCTATGGCGTCATTAACAACGGCGACGTTAACAACGACGACACACACAAAGGCGACTAGTGCCGACACGCGATAGATTAAGCGGCAATGAGACAAGGTCCATGTCATTGGGGCAACCTCCTGTTGGGAAGCTCAGGTTAGGCTCGGGAACATCATCCGTCAATGGCTTCTCAGATGCTCCGGTGGCACACGGACAAAAGGTGGCACGGACAACCTGCGACCACGGCGCTTATGGCGGTTGGCGCAGCCCTTATGCCTGCGTTACTCTGCGTACCCTACTGAATTTATAAGAACAAGAGGATTGCCCGTGTCGACAGAATGGGGTTTTAAAACCGTCAGTGAGCTACAACAGGCCCTGGCATCTGGAGCTGTGACCAGTCGTGGGTTAGTTGAGTACTTTCAGGCCCGTATTGAACATGTGAACCCGCCGTTGAACGCGGTGGTCGCAACGGATTTTGCAACCGCACTGACACGTGCCGACGAGGCCGATGCCGCCCGCGCCCGAGGTGAACTCTGGGGCGCCTTGCACGGCATTCCCATGACCATCAAAGACACCTTCGAAGTGATCGGCTTACCCTGTACGGCGGGCTCTCCGTCGTTGGCAAAGCATGTACCCAATAAAAACGCAGAAACCGTGCAGCGCCTGTTAGACGCTGGTGCCATTGTACTGGGCAAGACCAACGTGCCTTTGTTTGCGGGCGACATTCAGAGTTTTAATAAAGTGTACGGGGTGACCAATAACCCTTGGGACACGGAGCGCACACCGGGCGGTTCATCAGGTGGTGCAGCTGCGGCGCTGGCGGCAGGACTGACACCGATTGAGTTGGGTTCTGATCTGGCGGGTTCGATTCGTACGCCGTCGCATTTCTGTGGCACTTACGGTCACAAACCGACTCACGGTGTGATCAGCTGCCGTGGACACATTCCAGGCCCGCCGGGCATGTTGTTGGAGCCAGATCTGGCGACGCCGGGCCCGATGGCTCGATGCGCTGACGATCTGACGACCATGATGGATATTCTGGCGGCACCGTCGCCTCTGATGGGCGACGGTTGGTCGGTCACTTTGCCAGAATGTGACAAGCAATCGTTGTCGGACTTTAAGGTCCTGCTGTGGACTCAAGACCCTCTGTCACCGATCGATGCGGAGCTGCAAGCACAATACGATCAGCTGAAAACACACCTTGAAGCGCAGGGTGTGAATGTCACCGTTGGCAGTCCGAAAGGCAAAGGCCTGGAAGATCTGGTACCGACTTACTTTATTCTTTTAGGCTCAGTGCTGTCCGGCACGCTGAAGCCAGCACAGCGCCGTGTGGCTCGCGTCATTGCCAGCATTGCAGAACGTTTTGGTAAGCAACTTAAGCTGGGTGCACATACGGCTAAGATTCTGAAAGGGATGACCCAAGCCTACGCCGATTGGCAACGTGCGCACGAAACCCGCTTGCGCATCGCCGCTAAGTGGACCCGGGTATTTGATGAATACGATGTAGTGTTAACGCCGGTGGCGCAGGTCGCGGCCTTTAAGCATCAGCCGAAACCGGCGGTACATAAACGTCGTTTGCCAGTAAATAGTGAGGAGCGTCATTACACTGAACTCTTTATGTGGATTGCACCCGCCACCCTGATGGGATTACCGGCCACGAGTGCGCCAGTGGGCAAAACCTCCACTGGCCTGCCGGTGAACGTGCAGATTGTTGGCAATAAAATGCAAGACAAAACCACATTGCGATTTGCCTCATTGCTGGAAGCCTCATTAGGGCGCTTTGACGCTCCAGACCTTGGCTGACACTAGTTTGGTGGAACTGGCCGGGAGCCTGATTTCCAGTCTGGCTCCTGGCCTGAGTAACATCGACTTCCTGATATTGATCTCAGCCGCCTTTGTTGGCTCCTGGCTGACCGCGGTGGCGGGCGTGGGTGGAGGCGTTTTTCTGCTCACGGTAATGGCGGGCATTGTGCCGCCTTTGGCACTGATTCCCTTGCATGGCGTGGTGCAATTAGGCTCCAACGCATCACGTGCCTGGCTCTCCCGACGTTATCTACTGTCTCGATCCCTCCTATGGTTTCTCCTTGGCGGTTTAGCGGCGGCGTCGGTCAGCGTGTGGCTGATTGGTCAGTTCCCGGTGTCCTGGATTCCCTTGGCGGTGGCCATCTTTGTTTTATGGTTGGCCTGGGGGCCGATGCCATCTCTGGATCTCGCTCGCAGTCCCGCAGGCGTATTGACCGGAGGCTTGCTGACGTCGCTAGCCAGTATGTTGGTCGGCGCTTCGGGGCCTTTAGTTGCCGCTTGGTTTGGCCGTAAAACCCTCGATAAATGGCAATACACGGCATTATTTTCCAGCGCCATGAGCGCCCAACATTTATTGAAAATTGCCGTATTTGGCGTCGCCGGATTTGCCTTCTGGCCCTGGCTGGTGGTGCTGGCAGTGATGTTAGTCGCAGCAACGCTAGGGACCCGGGTCGGGCTTGCGTGCATGGGGCATGTGCCTGAACCTTGGTTAAAGCGACTGTTCCCCTGGTTGCTGACGGCGTTGGCGTTACGCCTGCTTTGGATTCATTTGGGGTAGGCTTTCTAGTTTATTATTGGCAGCGGCGCGGTTGCTACTGGCTCAGCCTATCTGTTGAGTCGGGCCGCATGTTGAGTAGGGTCACATGTAAATTAGGGGATAGGTGTCGAGTCAGGCCAGTATTTTGACTGTGCCCGTCTTTCAACGCTAAATGAGTGCGTCCGGCTCTGTTTGCTGATTATGATGCTCAGTGCATTAATCAACAGAGGCTCGGTAATAACAATAAACGTAACTCATAGAATGGAAGCAACCGATGACCTTTCCTCGACTCTTTCTATCGTCTGTATCCTCAGGTATCACCTCACATTTTGCCCTCAAAGCCGCGGCGGTATTGACGCTGGCCATGGGTATGACCGGCTGTGGCGGTGACACCTACAGCGCCGATGAACTGGCGGCTCTGTATCCGCAAGTGGCCGCTGGCAGCACGACTCCCGAAGATGCAGAAATCCTGTGTCCGTTTCAGCGCATGATTAAACGCAGCGGTCTGTTGGACGATGTTCTGGCCGATGGCGAATTTGAAGTGCGTAACCGATTGGTAACTGAAGCTTCTGAAATTTTTGGCTGCGCATCTGGAGCCTGTGGAACCTTTGTCGGCTATGCCAGCCTGGCTCAGGGAAACTGGAATACTCTGGAGCTTAATCGTTTACACGAGGCGGGGTTCTTATCCCACGATTGTGGCCTGACCTTTGAGCTAGGCAGTATCACCGTAGACGACAGCCGTCGTGATTTCACCTTAGGTCGCCTGACCGATCTGGCGGTGGACGGCACCTTGAGTCTGGACAATCTGATGCAAGTGAAGCAGGAAATCTGTGACCTTGAAGGCGTTGAGATGACCATCGGCGGCGAAACTGAAGTGAAGCTGATTTACGCCTACTTAGGTGGTTCAGAGCGTGGTTATGTGATGAATTCTGACGTTTCTCGTTTTTTGCACGCGACCCTGCCGGCGTATAAATCCTCGGAGTACATCGACTTTTCCGTGGTGAGTGAATAAATCCGCGGCTGGCACGCTACTTTAGTCGTGTCTTTAGTCGCTTCTTCATTTGCAATTGGAGTGGCTACTTCATTCGCTATTTGAGTGGCTTTAGTGGCCACTTTGCCCCGCATCGTTCTGATGCGGGCTTGAATTTCACCCAAGAGGGTGAAGTCTGCCTCGTTTCGTTCTGATTTACTTCGCGCACTACCATTATTGACGTTTGGGAGCGCATCATGGAACTGAAAAAACTCACACTCTGTATTCTTTCTTCCTCTTCGCTGGCTTTAGTTGGCTGCGGCGGTGATTCTGCTGGCGAACCGACGCCGGAAATAGAGGCGTTATCTGCTTATACCGATCTGACGTGGTCTGCCGGTGCGGATGAGCTGGTCGGTCTGACTTATCCTGCGGGCGCAAGTAATGGCCCTCTGGTTGCACTCAAGCGCTCTACTGGCTCTGACGATAGTGTAACGCACACATTGATGACGGCTGACGCTGACACTAAGGAATTTGTTGCAGTTGAGGGTGTGACGCTCGATAAAAACTACTATCGAGACGTGCTGGCTTTACCGGTATCTGGCACTTTCGAGGGCGAAAGTATTGATACTGTCCTGGTAGCCACCTGTGGCTATGCAGAAGCAAGCTACCTTGAAGGCGGTGAACTGCCTGACCAAGGCAGCGGCCTGGATCGGGTCAGTGCACTGGCCAATGAACGAGTCGCACTGCAGCCTACAGAGGAAGTCGCAGTGCCGACCGTGACGCCAGCGGTCTTATCCCTGCATCTGCTGGGTACGGACTTCTCCGCAGAGATCGACATCACCGATGTCCAGGAGCCTCTGTCATTGGTTGACTGCCACTCGCTGGGTGGCCTTTATGTCGCAGACCTAAGCAGTAAAGGGCGCTCAAGCGTCGAGGTGAGTCTGTTCCTGACCGGTTTGGACCAGTACGGTGAATATGCCATTCTCGAGGCAGGGTTTGGCTTTGACTACGACACATTCACACTCGGCGAATACGGATTTGGGCTTGATCAGACCAACATGGCGCCACTTGGGGCAATTGAGGAAGATCCAGAAGACGACTACTTCTTTACTGCTGCTTTTGAAGGCAACACGTATTTACTGGATGACATGAAAGGCGAAGCGCGTGCGACCATCGATGGTAATCCATTCTCTGGGAGTTCGCAGGAAGGGGCACTGATTACCGATCTGGTATTGTCCGGCAATACTCTTCTCGGCGTATCGGCCGATGCAGGCCTGGCGGGGATCGACTTCGGGGGGGAAGAGATCGTGATGTTGTCAGAGGGCGATTATGCCAACTGTATCGACCAGCTGGCTCTCAATGGCAATACTGTGTGGTGTCATGATGCGACAGAAGAGGGCACTTTGATTGAATTTACCGTACCAGAGGTGCCGCAGTCTGAGGTGATGGAAGAGTCCCAGCCTGAGGTTGTTGCCCGCAAGGTCGCCATCGGTGGCGGCAGTAAAGAAGAGGCCGAGCAAATCAAGGCTGAACTGGAAGGTGCAGGAGCGGAAGTCGAAGTTAAGTAAGACGTTGGCTTAATTAACCTCCGAACCGGCGCGCTTTCCCTGTGACAAGGCAAAGCGCGTCGTCGTATTCTTTTGTAATACCACGCAATATTATGCCCGGAAGTCGGAGTTTCCGAACAACAGACAGCAAGGAGTCGTCGTGTGTCTCATCTATTCAGGCGTCTGAAACATCGATGGTTACCTTCCATTGATGAGCACCCCTTAAGCGAAGAAATTCAGTGGGAACGTCATAATTTATTTATGGCAGAAGTGGGCTCTCGCATGGTGGGCTCTGTGATTGTGGCTTGTGTGGTGGGGTTGATGTTTTATTCATCTACCAGTACCACGGCACTGAGTATCTGGTTTTCTGGCATTGCCTTTGTTGCGCTTAATTCCTGGTGGCTGATCCGTCGACATTACCAAACGAAAGACCTACCTCGTCGCCTACGTGACATTCGCGTATGGCACTGGATTAATCTGTATTTGTCCATTATCTGGGGAATATTCTGGGCATTAACGCCTTTTTTGTTTTTCCCCGACGCGAACCAGATTCAGATACTGTCGCTATTGTTGTTAGTCGTCGTTGCGTCGTCGATGCCATCGGTCACCATGGGCTGCTATCCCGACATTTATGTCACCTTTCTTACTCCGGTGTTTTTTAGTTTTAGTTGGCATTTACTGTCGGTCGATTTTGGTGGTGAGTTACTGCCGCTACTCATTGCCCCTATGACTTGGGTGATGCTGGTCATATTCAGTGTGATCATTCATCGTACTCATATGGAATCCATCATCCTTCGGCTGGAGCATCGAAAAGCGCAGCAGTTTGCGGATGAACGTACGGCGGCAAAATCCCGTTTTATCGCGGTGGCCAGTCACGATTTACGTCAGCCAGTTCAGGCTGCCCGCTTGTATGCGGAATCCATGCTCACGAACCCGAAGCTCCGCACACAGGAAACGTCCGAAAAGCTAGTAAGTAGTCTGACATTAGCCAGCAGTTTATTGGATCGACTATTGGACATTTCCAAGTTGGATGCCGGTACGATTGAGCTGAATAAACAGGCGATGTCCGTGGCGTCTTTGCTGCAGGATATTACGGCCGTGCATTCCACCCATGCGAATGAAAAAGGCATCCGTCTTGCGGTGGAAACGATGGACCTGACGGTACTCGCCGATCACAGTGTACTCACGGAAATTCTCGACAACGTGTTGGGTAATGCCGTTCGCTATACCGACGATGGGCAAGTGACCATTTCTGTGTCTGAAACCGAATCCGGCGACGCTTGTATATCGGTTAGGGACACGGGCTGTGGTATCCCGGAAGAAAAACAGGCGCTCATTTTTGAAGAATTCGTTCAGCTGGATAATGCTAGCGGGAGTAATCAGCAAGCGGGAATGGGGTTAGGCTTGCCTATCGTCAAGCGTTTGTGTGAACTGCATGGTATTGGCTTTGAGTTGAGCTCTCAGGTGGGTTCGGGCACCGAGTTTCGATTATTTCTTGAAAAGAAATCGCCGGATCGTGTGACCGATTCTGTGACTGAAACCATGACATCTTCTACCGGCTTACGTGTGCTGGTGGTTGACGATGAACCTCTGATTACCGATGCATTATCGATGACATTAGTCGGCGCGGGTCATGATGTCTGGGTCGCGCATTCGGTGCGGGAAGTGGAGGACACTCTGCTGGCGGGAAAGTGCATTCCTGATGTGGTTATTACTGACGATCGCCTACCCGGATTAGCACGTTCTCAGGACGTTATTCAGTGCGTTGCCCGCCTTCTCGAATATCAGGTGCCGGTTATTATCATGACGGGGAATACGTCACCCGAGCGCATACAAATTCTTGAACATTCCGGTCATCCGGTATTATTTAAACCCGTCAGTAGCCATCAGTTACTTAACACGTTGACGGCGGTAAGCCAGGTCAGTGAAGCACCTGCGGTGTAGTGGTCTTTCTGGATGCTTACGATAGCCTTAGCGACAGCCTCGGCTACAGGCCGAGGGCACGTGCTTTATTGATGCACTCAACCCGGCTGTTCACATCCAGAGTGTTATACATCATGCGTACGTGCGTTTTGATGGTGTTGGGACTCAGGCACAGGGTGTCGGCGATGTCGCCGTGGCTCATACCAGATTTCATCAGCGTCAGAATGGCCTGCTGGCGCGGTGACAGTGGATGCTCTTGAGATGAGCTGGTTAGGGCTGAATTGGCTTGCCCAGCGTTTACTGGTTGGAATCCATGCGGATACGTCTTACCCGCCAGCAGTGAGTCGATGGCGTCCTTCACCTCTGCAATGGTTTCGGATTTCCGTAAGTATCCACGAGCCCCTGAAGCTGCTATCAGTGTAATATTACTGGGCGTCAGGTTACCCGAACAGACCAATACGGGAATATGTTTACCGTGCTGAGGCAGGACGTTGAGCATGTCGGTACCACTCATGCCTTCCATTTCCAGATCCAACAAGATCAAGTCTGGCGTATGTTGTCGCAGCGCGTGTAGAGCGTCGGCAGCATTAGGAAACACACGCACATCCGCCTGTGGCTGAAAGCCCTGAATCGCGCTTTTCATCGCTTCCGCGAACATCTGATGATCATCTACAAGGTAAAACAGCATCGCAATCGGTTCCCTGACTATGCGCCGAGTGTATCACGAGATTAGTGGACAAATACGGGCAGGGGTATGTCGTGCGAGTGCGCGTGTTATGTTGCGGTGAGCGTTAACTGGACCATTTATCACAAAGTTTCATCCAGGCCTGAATGCCCGCACTCTGGTATTTCTGCTTGTGCTGAATCAGGTACAGGCGTCGGTGTAAATCGCGGGTGGGGGTGCTCAAGCGGACGAGTTTGCCACTGTTGAATTCGTCTTCCAGCGTCATCAATGACAAGCAGCCAACCCCCAGATTTTCATGCACCGCACGTTTGATGGCCTCGGTGTGCTGTAATTCCAGCGCAATGGTTAACTTAGGTAGCAAACCCTGCATGGCGCGGTTAAATGCCTGACGCGTTCCAGAGCCGGTTTCACGCAGAATCCAGGCGACCGATGTCAGGTCGTTGTCACTTAATTCTGGGGTGTTGGCCAGCGGGTGGTCGGGGCTACAGAACACCGTGAGCTCATCGGCACGCCAGGGGTGAATTTCCAGCTGAGGGTGCTGGTATTCGCCTTCAATCATGCCGATGTCCAGTTCAAAGTTGAGCACACGCTCAGCAATGTGCGCGGTGTTCTCAACATCCAGAGTCACTGGGGCGCCGGGGTGAGTGTTCATAAACTCGGCCACCATTTGCACGGCCAGATAGTTGCCGATTGAGAGGGTGGCGCCAATATTCAGAGGGCCGGCATCGGCATTGTTGAGCAGGTTCTGTTCAAGGTCATCGGCCATGGCCATCAGCCGCTCGGCCGACGGGCGAAGTTGATGACCGCGGTCACTCAACTGCAGGCGTTTACCGACTCGGTCAAACAGCAGGACATCAAACTGATTTTCCAGATCTTTAAGAGCGCTGCTGGCAGCGCTTTGAGACATATTGAGGTGCGCCGCGGCGCGGGTCAGGTTGCCTGCCTGAGCGATGGCCAGGAAGACTTCAAGTTGTCGCAGTGTGTATCGCATGATGCGCTCGCCTATTCTCTACAGTCTATGCTGTGTTTGTACTTATATAAGTAAATTCGATTAATTATATCAAAATAAGTTGTTTTATCGAATTTTGAGTTGCTCGTATGCTGTGTTCATAAATTAAACAGCCGGAGCCAAGAGATGAGTAACCTGATTCGCGAAACTGTCACCAGCGTTCATCACTGGAACGATACTTTGTTCAGCTTTACCACCACCCGTAATCAGGGGCTGCGTTTTAAGAACGGTCACTTCACTATGATCGGGCTGGAAGTAGAAGATAAACCCTTGTTGCGCGCCTACAGTATTGCCAGTGCGAACTACGAGGAGGAGATGGAGTTTTTCTCCATCAAGGTACAGGACGGTCCACTGACTAAGCACCTGCAAAAGTTAGCGGTTGGTGATGAGATCTTAGTGGGCACTAAGCCAGTGGGCACGCTGATTACCGATAACCTGCTGCCGGGTAAAAATCTGTACCTGCTGAGCACAGGTACTGGATTAGCGCCTTTCATGAGCATCATTAAAGATCTGGATGTGTATGAACAATACGACAAGGTCGTACTGACTCATGGCGTGCGTTATGTGTCCGAGCTGGCGTATCAGGATCGTATCGAGAACGAGCTGCCAAATAACGAATACTTTGGCGATATCGTGCGCGATAAGCTGATTTACTACCCGACGGTCACTCGTGAAGACTACCGCAATACCGGTCGTCTGACGGATCTGATCCGCAGTGGCAAGCTCACGGCCGACATTGGTCTGGCGGATCTTGATCCGGAGCGTGATCGCTTCATGCTATGTGGTAGCCCAGCGATGCTGGATGAATTGACCGACATGCTGGATGAGCTGGGCTTTAAAGAAGCCCGAGGCGGCCAGGCCGGTCATTATGTTATTGAGCGGGCGTTCGTGGAGAAATAAGCTAACTTGGCATTCTTCCTGCTGCTTACTCCTACAAAGGTGAAAAGCGCCGAAAATCCGGCGCTTTCAGATGTATTGAGTGTCGGGAGGTTGACTATGTCATCACACGGAACCGTTGCCGCCGTACTGGATCGCTTAGAGGGCGCTCAGACGGTGGCAAAAGCCATTCGTCAGTCCGGTTATTTACTGGACAAACATGACTTAAAACGCTTACTGGCGGAAATGACGGCCGCCGTCTCCGAGGCCAAAATGGAGCTGTCCATGCTGCAGGGCGCAGTAGAGGAAAAAGACGCTGAACTGATACGCATGCACGAAGCTCAGATCTACCGTGGCAATTTACGCCGCCGTGGTGACGCCTACTACAAAACCCTCGAAGGTCGCCCGTACGGCCAACCTTATTGCTCCTACTGTTGGGAAAAAGATCAGGCGTTGTATCACCTACACAATCGTATTCTCAACCGCGACAGCCGTATTTGCCCACACTGCAAGAATGAGTATCAGGCCATTCGTACGCCGTTTCTTGAAGCGGCACAAACGGCCTGAGATAACTGGCAACGGGCTGAACTGAGCCAGCACTCAGAACTCAAAACTCGTATAAGACAGCTCCGCTGAGGCTATAAACGTCGTAGTCGTAGCTGTCTAATTTCAGGCGTAGTGACCACGCAGGCTCTGGCCACCACTGCACGGCAGCGCCGACCGGAAACTGTACGGTGGTTTGCTCAGCAAAGGGTAGGATGGGGTCTGAGCTTTTGTTGATCATGAACGACAAACCTGCCCGCAGAAACACATCCCATTGACGATTCGTTTCATCGCCCATGAGTCGATACTGCACCCAACCCGCCGGCGCGCGATAGTCGATACGATAGGTGCCTTCAATGGCCGGGTTGATATTC
>Ga0255776_10000784_pt1 | contig 36277 bp, 31 predicted proteins | sample 071ome_19_FD_179974 | JGI IMG/M metagenome (GOLD analysis project Ga0255776, IMG submission 179974) | Coastal salt marsh microbial communities from the Groves Creek Marsh, Skidaway Island, Georgia - 071413AT metaG (version 2) | ecosystem: Environmental > Aquatic > Marine > Intertidal zone >... | reverse complement strand
TTGCTAATGGCGGCTTTTAAACGAACTTCTTGCAAGCAATCATTGGGGATTTCTCTTAAGAAACGCGATGGGCCATTAAACGTTTCCTGGCCGTGCAAGCGTCGACTCTCGGCGTAGGTAAGCACCAGCTTTTCCATGGCTCGGGTAATGCCCACATAGCACAACCGACGTTCTTCTTCTAAGCGCACAGGATCATCGGCGGACATTTTATGGGGGAACAGGCCTTCTTCCACACCCGCTAAGAAAACAAGGGGGAACTCTAAGCCTTTCGCACTATGCAGCGTCATCATTTGAACGCTGTCATCGAATTCATCTGCTTGAGCATCACCGGCATCGAGGGCGGCTTGATCAAGGAAGGCTGCTAATGGTGAACTGTATTCGGCCGGTTGCACATCACCGTTTTCATCCACCATGTCTAGGTCGTCTGGATCAAAGCTACGTGCGGCTGTAACAAGTTCTTCTAAGTTTTCAATCCGCGCCTGTGCTTTCTCACCCTTTTCTTTCATGTGATGTTCAATCAAACCACTCGACTGAATCACGTGATCCACTTGCTCATGGAGTTCGATGTTTTGACACGATACTTCCATCTCATCGATCAACTCTTCAAACTTCATTAGCGAGGTGCAGGCTCTCGGGGTCAATAATTTCTGACGCACACATTGCTCTAGGGCTTGCCACATGGAGGTGCCGTGCTCACGAGCAAACTGACGAATCTGCTCAACGGTTTTCTCACCGATGGCACGAGCAGGTACATTAATGACGCGCTCTAAACTGGCATCGTCGTGGCGATTTTGCAGCAACCTGAGATAGGCCATGGCGTTTTTAATTTCGAGTCGCTCATAGAAACGCTGACCACCATAAATACGGTACGGCAAGGCCGAGCGAATAAATGACTCCTCTAAAACTCGAGACTGGGCATTTGAGCGATAGAGAATAGCCACATCATTGAAGCGACGTTCGGGGTTTTCCTTCTTCCAAGTTTCCACTTGGTCGGCAATAAAACGAGCTTCATCTTGTTCGTTAAACGCGCTGTAAAGTGAAATGCGTTCGCCATCTTCTCCGTCAGTCCAGAGGTTTTTCCCTAAACGAGATGGATTGTTGTCGATGACACCGTTGGCGGCCTTGAGGATGAAGCCCGTGGAGCGATAATTCTGTTCCAGTTTAATTTGCTGAGCACCATCAAAGTCAGTGGTGAACTGCTGGATATTTTCAATGCGCGCACCACGCCAACCATAAATGGACTGATCATCGTCCCCCACCGCCATAACCGGAATCACCTTACCGGCCAGCACACGAAGCCAAGCGTACTGAATCGTATTGGTATCTTGGAATTCGTCCACCAATACGTATTTGAAACGGCGTTGATATTGATCGAGCACCTGAGGTTGGTTTAACCACAATTCGTGGGCGCGCAATAGCAATTCAGCAAAGTCCACCAAGCCCGCTCGCTGACAGGCATCTTCATAGGCACCGTAGATGGTGACCATGGTTTGCGCCCACTGGTCGTTAAAAGGCTGTATGTGTTGTGGCCTTAGGCCTTCATCTTTTTGCTGATTGATGTACCACTGAGCCTGCTTAGGCTGATAGGTGTTCTCATCGATATTAAGCGTGCGAACCACACGTTTAATCAAGCGCAGTTGATCATCGCTGTCCATCACCTGAAAGTTTTCAGGCAGATTGGCTTGCTGCCAATGGGTTCTAAGCAGTCGATGAGCTAACGAGTGGAATGTGCCGATCCACAAGTGACGCGAGCTGATACCCGTGAGGGTTTCGACACGATGACGCATCTCTTTGGCCGCTTTATTGGTAAACGTTACCGCCAAAATCGACCCAGGACTGATGCGCTCGATCTGCATTAGCCATGCAATTCGATGTACCAGCACGCGAGTCTTGCCCGAGCCAGCGCCAGCCAAGACCAATTGGTGATTCAAGGGTGCGGCAACCGCATCCCGTTGTGGGGCATTTAAGCCATCTAATAGTTCAGTTACATCCATGGCGCGAGAGTGTATCAAAAGGGGCAAAATATAGTGAGTATTTATACAGTATTTGTCGAGAAATTACTGTCATTTACCAGGCAATCGACGCTTTGCAAATCTGTGTGGGATTTTCTAAAACCATTTGAGCTATACTGGCCCAAAATTGTTAACGGCCAGCCGAAGTGCCTATTCAAAACCCTTTTGTACAGCAACTAAAACACGCGATTCCAAATTTAAGAAAGTCTGAGGTAAAAGTCGCTCAGTATGTTCTGGATAATTTGGATGCAGTTGTACACATGCGCATAGTCGACCTCGCTCAAGAAGCCCAAGTCAGCGAACCAACCATTGTGCGCTTTTGTCGTGCTCTTGGATTAAATGGGTTTCAGGCCTTTAAGGTACGATTGGCACAAAGCTATACCATGCAGCACAGCATCGGGCAGTTCTCCATTGCCGAAGATGACACCAGCGGCGACATCGTCAAAAAGATTTTTGATACCAGCGTAAGCCAAATTATTAACGTCCGTAATCACTTGAATGCAGAACAAGTGGGAGCCGCGGTCGACGCCTTATTACGTTCAAAACGTGTCGAATTTTATGGGTTTGGTGCGTCAGGCGCTGTAGCCATGGACGCCATGCATAAGTTTTTCCGTTTGCAGTTTAGTACCGTTGCTTATAGTGATCCTCATATGCAAAGCATGTCCGCGGTCACTCTGCAAAAGAACGATGTCGTCGTGGCCATTAGCCAAAGTGGGCGCACTCTCGATTTACTTCACGCCATGACCATGGCCCAACAACAAGGGGCTCATGTCATCAGCATTTCCCCGCCAAACACGCCTGTCAGTGATTTAGCAGACCTGCCTATTCATGTGCCCATTAACGAAGACACCGATGTCTTCACCCCCATGACATCACGCATCACACACCTGCTGGTGATCGATTGCCTAGCCGTCGGCGTTGCCCAGAGAAAGGGGCCAGAATTTGATGAACATCTTGCACGAATAAAAGACAGCATCGCCACCCTTCGTCAAAAATAGCTTAAATTGATCAGTTATCATACAACGAGTAAGTATAAGTCATTCATTTGTCACGAAAAATCATCCACTTGGCCTTGATGACCGATTGCCTTTCGGGGCGTAAATTGTCATGCTGCTGTCACCTTTATCAATAACAATAACAACTGCTCCAGGCAGACTTTTTAAAGGGGATACAACATGGATACTGCCGAATTATTGGAAGATGATGTCGTCGACAAAAAAGCCGAACTGGTGAACTTCGACAATGAAGGCAACATAATTGTCAGCAAACATACCGAAGCGTCAGCCAAGTTGGTTGCACGACGCGCCATCGAAGCCCATTTAGAGCGTAAACGGCTTCAACTGGACGACTATTGGGATGACCTAGAGAAAGAGCTGAATTAAAAAAAGAGACCTAAGGTCTCTTTTTTGAAAGCGACATCAACAGGTAATCAGGGCGTGCTGTTCAGCAAAGCTCTCAATTTATCGTGCACGTCTTCCGTCGCGGGTTTCACCCCTCGCCATAGCTCGAAACTCACAGCTGCTTGCTGCACCAGCATACCAAGGCCATCAATCACGTTTCCTGCACCCTGCTCCGCTGCCCAAGATAAAAATGCTGTTGGCTCCTTTGCATACATCATGTCGTATACGCTGGTATGAGGCCCAATCACGCTTGCAGGAATGGGCGGCACCTCGCCATTTAAACTGGCCGAAGTACCATTAATAACCACGTCAAAGGTGCCCGTTATCTCTGAAAATTGGGCGGCCAGAATCGGACCCTCTGTTTGAAACAGCTGAGCTAAAGCTTCAGCCTTTTCCACCGTACGATTTACAATCACCACCTCGGATGGCAACTGAGCAAGAACCGGTTGCAGCACGCCACGCACTGCGCCACCCGCTCCGACAACTAAAATCCGCTTGCCGTGCAACGTTACTCCTTGATTGAGGAGATCCTGAACCATCCCTTCACCATCTGTGTTGTCCCCCAAGATGTCGCCATTTTCTAGCAGCTTTAAGGTGTTTACTGCACCAGCCTTAGCGGCTCTGGGCGTCAGCTGCGTTGCTAGGGTATACGCCTCTTCTTTAAAAGGTACGGTCACGTTCAGACCCTTGCCCCCTTTAAAGAAGTCTTTAACCGCTTGCTCAAAGCCATCGATGGGAACCATCATCGCGGTGTACATCACATCTTGACCCGTTTGCTCTGCAAATTGAGCATGAATACTTGGGCTTTTACTGTGCTTAATGGGGTTACCCATAACTGCATATAAATCGGTCACGCGGATTCACCTCCGAGCCAATCACGGTGAACCAAGAAATCGCTATACAACTTGGCCTCCTCAGAGCCAGGCTCTGGCTGCCAGTTATAATCCCAGTGCACAACCGGGGGAAGGGACATCAAGATAGACTCGGTGCGGCCACCTGTTTGCAGGCCAAAGATCGTGCCTCGATCAAATACCAAGTTAAATTCGACATAGCGCCCACGACGGTAGCATTGAAACTTCTTGTTCTGCTCGGTGAAAGGCGTGTCTTTTCGTTTGGCGACAATGGGTCGATAGGCTTTGATGTAATGATCACCAACCGATTGCATAAATTTAAAACTGTCTTCAAAACCCGCTTCGTTTAGGTCGTCGAAGAACAAACCACCCACACCACGAGGCTCACCACGGTGCTTTAAATAGAAATAATCATCACACCATTTCTTATATTTGTCGTAGAGATCTGAGCCAAATGGATCACAGGCTTGCTTCGCTGTTTGATGCCAGAAGACAACGTCTTCTTCAAAACCGTAATAAGGGGTTAAGTCAAAGCCACCACCGAACCACCACACCGGCTCTTCCCCTTCCTTTTCAGCCACAAAGAAACGAACATTGGCGTGGCTAGTGGGCACGAACGGATTATTGGGGTGAATCACCAAACTCACACCCATGGCCTGAAAACTGCGCCCTGCCAATTCAGGTCGATTAGCTGTTGCGCTGGCTGGTAACTGATCGCCAAAAACGTGACTAAAGTTAACGCCGCCTTTTTCAATCACAGCGCCATTGGTGACGACACGGGTACGGCCACCACCACCCTGTTCTCTATCCCAACTCTCTTCTACAAACTGGGCTTTTCCGTCTTCTTCTGCCAATTGGCGGCAAATGTCATCCTGTAAACTCAGCAGGTAGTCTTTCACTGCTTGGATATCGATCATATTTTCCTCGGTTATTTACGAATGACACGGCCCGTCATTAAATCCACGATGCGGCTGGGGCCAGGAGCCAAACCGGTAGGACCAGAAAGGACAAAGTCCACTTCGTGACCCAATACTTTTCTAGCCTGCACTTCAGAGCGCACAGTAGGACAACCCGAATAATTGGCCGATGTCGATACAATTGGGCTACCTACATAGTCACATAAAGCCTGAACACCGGGATGGGGACTAACTCGAATGGCCACGGTCGAAAACTGCCCATGAACCAATGGGTGTACTTTATCATGATGGGGCACTAAATACGTGAAAGGGCCGGGCCAGGTGTCTCTTAATATCTGTAAGTGGTTCTCAGACATGCCCTCTAGTAGAAAGTCGAACTGTTCAATACTCGACCCCACCAAAATCAAGCCTTTATGGGCGTCTCTTCTCTTAACATCGATTACCCGTTGGAGAGCGCCACCATGAAATGGGTCGCAACCGATACCCCATACGGTCTCGGTTGGATAAGCAATCACACCTCCAGATTTAACAACAAGAGAGGCGCGGTAGGTTGGCCAGTGCATAGATTCCTATTCGTTACCAAAAAATCGAGCCCGCAAAAGTACTCGAGCTTGAACACCTTCGCAAGTTTTACACCCTCATATAAAGGCCTTGATCCTGCCGAATCAAGCCGTTCAACTCAAGTGTCATTAAGATGGATGTCACCTGATAGACCGGGTGCGATGTGAGCAGCGCAATTTGATCTACCGTCATACCTTCATAGTCTAGCCTATTCATCACTCGATACTCTTCGGGGTCGAGGTGCTCCGCCGTCACACGCTCGGATGCAGCAGAATGCGTTGATGAGCGCCTTTCCAATTTCAACATCGGCTGCAGTAAGGCCGTTATCTCATTGGCCGACTGAACCAGGTTTGCACCTTGCTGAATAAGATAATGGCACCCTTCTTTTTGTGGGTTTTGGATCGACCCAGGAACGGCGAATATTTCGCGATTTTGCTCGAGGGCTTGCCTGGCTGTAATGAGGGAGCCACTTTTTAGACCTGCCTCAATGACCAAAACGCCATAACTTAAGCCACTCACGATTCGGTTTCGCTGAGGAAACTGATGAGCATGGGCAGGCATGCTTAGAGGCAACTCAGAAACCAACGCCCCTTGATTTGCTATTTCTTCCGCTAGCCTTGCATGCTGCTTGGGGTAAATTTTTTGCAGGCCACTCCCCAGTACAGCCACCGTTTTACCGCCTGCCTGTAAACACCCTCTGTGGGCATGACCATCCACGCCCTTTGCTAAACCACTGGTAATAATCCATCCATGGTCTGTTAGTGCCTCCGCAAAATCTAGAGTCTGCTGGATACCCGCTTGGGTGGGATAGCGACTGCCCACTATCGCTAGTTGTGGCTGACTTAAAATCTCAGCCTCTCCCTGTACACAAAGAAACGGGGGTGGCGACGAAATCTGCTTAAGTCGCTCTGGATAGAGTTCATGGCCCAAGGTCACAATTTGGGAATTAGGCCCCTCGGCCCATCGCAGCATCGCTTCCACCACCGAAGTAGGCCCGTTTTTGGACAGGCCCGAGATATGCTGTACCGCTTCTTCAGGCAACCCTAGGGCCACTAAACTTTGCTGACTTTGAGACAAAATGTCTTTGGGGTTCAGTCCTTGGTCGAGCAGCCGTTGAAACGTTCGAGCGCCAATCTTGGGTGTTAACGCCAGCTCTAACCATTGCCTCAGTGCGGACTCATCCATGAGTGCCATCCAATTCTCCAACAAAAAAGCCTTTGATTCATATGAAATCAAAGGCTTTTCAGTCTGCCCATCGGGCAATGGCATTAACTCGGGATTATTGAGGGCTGCGTACCTCATCACCCACCGCAAGTGGACGCTTGGCTTTAAGAACCAAACCGTAGCTCACTTTCTCGAATACGCGGAACAGCATCATTAAACCTGCGCGCTCAGAAGGTAGGCGCACTTTTTGACGGGTAACACGGTCAACAATCGAATCGCCTTCTCGATAAACGGCCAACACATTACCTTCTTTTAAACCGTCTCGCTCACCAAGATTCACCACCACCACATTGTATTGGCCAATCTGGGTAACACCACTTAATACTGCTAACATGCGGCCATACAGTCCTTCCGGCGGAGGACTCGGCATGAAATTCGCCACCACCTGACGATCCTCAGACGTCAGCAAGCGGTCGCCAATCATGACCTCCTCACGAGTGGTCGCTAGACTCAATGTGGCCACATCACCATCCCAAGCTAGGATGGAGCCGGCACCAATCTCACGAGCCTCTAAGCCCAATACTTCGCTGGTGTCGGGATCAACGAACACCTGCCCTTTACGGAAGACACCATAACCTGACTCTGGCTCCATTTTGCCAAACCCTCGGGCATAGACTTTACCGCCACCGCCCGCAAGCAAGCGGCTATCATCACCTGCCACCACATAAGGCGCGTCTTTCAGGTCTGCCGACTTAACAATTCGACTATTTGTCATGAAGCTTGCAATAGAAGACATAGGAATAGGCGGTATCGCCGTGGAGATAGGTGTAATGCGAGCAGATGGCTTAAGCACGACGGTGCCGTCAGATGGCGCAGATTCAGAGCGCTCTTTTACCGTCACTTTTACCTGTTCCCCTTTGTAGACGAGTCCGATAACATCGCCAGGGTAAATCAGGTGCGGGTTCTCAATCTGCTCATTAAGTTGCCAAATTTCTGGCCACAACCAAGCATCATCTAAAAACTTTTGAGACAAATCCCAAAGGGTGTCTCCTTCTTTTACGACATACTCGACAGGGTGACCCGGCTTCAAATCAATAGCGTTAACGGAGCCAACAAACAACACCATAGCGGCTGCCACGGCCAGTTGTTTTAGCAAGGGTTTGAACATGCTTAATCCCTTATTTTTATTCAGCGCGGTATGAAAGCATACAATCGACCGCATCATTATATATAATAGGTTCTTATCATCTTAGCAGGGCTCGTACCCTGATGACTACTAAGGTTTCACAAGTTTATGGCTATATTAGATATTTTAGAGTTTCCAGACCCACGTTTGCGCACAAAAGCGAAACCGGTCACAGAGGTAGACGACCAGCTACGCCAAGTGATTAAAGACATGTTTGAAACCATGTACGAGGCACCCGGCATTGGTCTTGCTGCCACCCAGGTCAACATTCACCAACAAATCATTGTTATCGATGTGAGTGAAGACAAATCTGACCCGCTGGTATTCATTAACCCCAAGGTCACCGTATTAGACGGTGAAATGGAGAAAATGCAGGAAGGCTGTCTATCCGTTCCTGGATTTTATGAAGATGTTGAGCGCATCGAGCATTGTAAAATTGAAGCCATCAATGAAAATGGCGAAGCGTTCGAAATGGAAGCCCGTGGTCTTTTAGCTGTGTGCATCCAACATGAAATGGATCACCTTGATGGAAAATTGTTTGTTGATTATCTGTCGAGCACCAAGCGCGATCGCATTCGTAAAAAGCTGGAAAAACAGCATCGACTGGCCTCGAAAGCGTAATCATCCCCGACACAACAAAGCCCCTTGATTGGGGCTTTAGTATTTTCCTGTATTAAAGGACACATTGTGAGAGTCATTTTTGCCGGCACACCGGATTTTGCTGCAACGCACCTTCAAGCGCTTCTCGACGCAAACATTGAAATCGTAGCAGTCTATACCCAACCGGACCGGCCCGCTGGTCGAGGTAAAAAGTTGACTCCGAGCCCGGTTAAGCAGCTTGCGAGTGAACACAATATCGATGTGTATCAGCCTATTAATTTCAAGGAGCAAACGGATCGCGATCAACTGGCCGCGTTAAAGCCGGACCTCATGGTCGTGGTAGCCTATGGGTTGTTGCTACCGCAATCGGTGCTGGATATTCCCACTCACGGCTGCATCAATAGTCATGCATCCCTGCTCCCTAGATGGCGCGGAGCAGCGCCAATTCAGCGCGCTATTGAAGCGGGAGATCTCGCCACGGGCGTCACCGTCATGCAAATGGAAGCGGGTCTCGATACCGGCCCTATGATTAAGAAAGCCGAGACCCCGATCATGCCCAGCGACACTGGCGGCAGTTTGCATGACCGCCTAGCCTCCATCGGTAGCCAAGCGATTGTGGACGTAGTGAAACAGTTCGCCTCAGAGGCAACCATCCTAAAAGAAATTCAGGACGACACGCTTACTTGCTATGCCAGCAAGTTAAGCAAGGATGAAGCGCTTATCGATTGGCACCAACCTGCTGATGTCATTTTAAGAAAGATAAAAGCCTTCAATCCAGTTCCCATGTGCTTCACCTTACTTGGGGATAGTCGTATCCGGATTTTAGATGCACAGATTTATCCACAGAATCATTACTCCATTCCGGGCACCGTATTGGCTGTGAATAACATGGGCATAATGATCGCCTGCGGCAAAGAAGCCCTCGTCCTTCAGTCGGTCCAGATTCCGGGAAAGAAACCCATGGCGGTCACCGATTTACTAAACGGCAAGCACCCTTTTGAAGAAAACTACGTATTAGCGAGCGAACTATAGCCATGTCACTCACTAACGTAAGAGCGCTTGCAGCCCAAGCCGTGTTAGCCGTTGTCGATAAGCAAAAAAGTCTGACTCAGGTGCTGTCGAACCGAGATGAGGCCCTGTCGGCACCCGATCAAGGTCTGCTGCAACTACTGTGCTTTGGAACCTGTCGGCACTTTTTTAGCGTCAACGCGCTCACTAAAATGATGCTGGATAAACCTCTTCCTGAGCAAGCAAGACCGGTACAGGCCGCACTGTGGGTGGGGCTCTATCAATTAGCTCATACCGACATGGCAGAGCATGCCGTCATCCATGAAACCGTGGAAGCAGTGAAACAGCTGAAACTGGATAAGTATGCCCCTCTTGTGAATGCCATCTTAAGACGCTTTCAACGGGAAAAAGGCGAGCTTATGGAACAACTCCAGCAGAGTGACGTCCCCCGTTTCGATCACCCTAAGTGGCTCATTAAGATGTTGAGCAAAAGCTGGCCAGATCACTGGCAATCCATTTGTGAAGAGGCCAACATACCTGGCCCAATGACACTAAGAGTGAATACTCACTTACAATCAAGAGAACAATACTCAAGGCTTTTATCGGACATTTCAATTGAGCATACCAATGGTAAGTATGCACTCACTAGCCTGTATTTAAATCACCCCTCTTCGGTAGAGCAATTACCTAACTTTGAACAGGGTGCTGTCAGCGTGCAGGACGAAGCCGCCCAGCTGGCAGCGGCCATACTTGACCCCCAACCCGGTGAACACATTCTCGATGCGTGTTGCGCCCCCGGCGGAAAAACCTGCCATATACTCGAATACACAGGCAACCAAGCCAGCGTCGTAGCTTTGGATGCCGATGCGACCCGTCTAAAGCGCGTTCAGGAAAACCTAGACCGACTGTCGTTGAACGCCAACGTGCTGCAAGGTGAAGCCCAATCTCCCGATCAGTGGTGGGACGGAACGCTGTTCGACCGTATTCTTTTAGATGTCCCCTGTAGTGCCACAGGGGTCATAAGACGCCACCCGGATATCAAGTTGCTGCGCCAACGAGAAGATATTGATAACCTAGCAACACTCCAGCAGGAAATCTTGCGAACGGCATGGGGAATGCTCAAACCAGGCGGTCAGTTGTTGTATGCAACGTGTTCCATACTGCCATTAGAGAACCAAAAAAATATTGAAGCGTTTTTGTCTAACCAAGCCGATGTGAAGCTCACCACCTTAGAGTTATCAACAGGCTTGGACACAGGTTTCGGGCACCAATTATTTCCACAGCAGCAAGGACACGATGGCTTCTTCTACGCCTTGCTAACCAAATTAAAGACGCCATCTGAGAGAGACAAAGGATGAAGATCATAATCCTTGGGGCAGGACAGGTTGGGGGCACCCTAGCCGAGCATCTAGCGACTGAAGGCAATGACATAACCGTCGTCGATACCGATGGCCCTAGACTCAAAGAACTTCAAAATCGTCTAGATATCCGTACGGTGCGAGGTAAAGCGTCATTTCCTCACGTACTTCATCAAGCTGGGGGTGACGATGCAGATATGTTGGTGGCCGTGACCAACAGCGACGAAGTTAATATGGTGGCCTGCCAGGTCGCCCATTCTCTCTTTAAAACCCCCACCAAAATAAGCCGCATTCGCGCGCAAGATTACACTCAATATCAAGAGCTGTTCGGCAACGCCGGTGTTCCCATTGATGTTTTCATCAGCCCAGAACAAGTGGTCACCAACTACATCAAGCGCTTACTGGAATTTCCGGGCACCTTACAGGTGTTAGATTTTGCCGATAACAAGGTAAAACTCGTTGGCGTTAGGGCCTACTACGGCGGCCCACTCGTCGGGCAAGAACTCCGCTATTTAAGAGAACACCTGCGCAGCGGCGTCGATACTCGTGTAGCGGCCATTTATCGAAAGGGCGCGGCCATATTACCGGCCGCAAACACCGTCATTGAAGCGGACGATGAAGTCTTCTTCATCGCTGCCAAAAAAGACATTCGGGCCGTCATGGCCGAGCTACGCCGCAGCGAGAAACCTTATAAGCGCGTCATTATTGCCGGAGGCGGTAATATAGGCGCTCGCTTAGCTCAAACCCTCGAGCCCTTCTATCACGTGAAATTAATCGATCACAACGAGTCACGTTGCCTGCGTTTGAGCGAAAAAGTGAAGAGCAAAACCATCATTATGAATGGCAGTGCCACCGATAAAGAGCTGCTACTGGAAGCGAATATCGAGCATACCGATGTGTTCTGCGCCCTAACCAACGATGACGAAGTGAACGTCATGTCCTCCATGTTGGCGAAAAAGTTAGGGGCACGAAAAGTGATGACCCTGATTAACAAAGCACAATACGTAGACCTGGTTCAGGGTGAAGGCATCGATATTGCCATCAGCCCAAGCCAAACCACCATCGGTAGTTTGCTGACTCACGTTCGTCGTGGTGACGTGGCTAATGTACACAGCTTGCGCCGCGGTGCAGCGGAGGCCATTGAGGCGGTAGCCCACGGTGACCCAAATACGTCGAAAGTAGTAGGGCGTCGCCTAGACCAAATTCCACTACCTGAAGGCGCGACCATTGGAGCCATTGTACGCGGCGATCAAGTTCTGATCGCCCATGGCGACGTCGTGGTGGAAAGTGATGATCACGTGATTTTGTTCGTGCTCGACAAGAAGCGCATCCCTGAAGTGGAGCGACTCTTCCAAGTGGAACTGGGCTTTTTCTAAAACGATACAAACATTCATTCGCCTTCGTACATCAAGGCAGTAGCAAAATAGGTTAGCGCCATATGCATCCGGCCATCATCTTTCGAATTTTGGGCATTCTGCTCATGGTGTTCAGCATTGCGCTGGTTCCGCCAATCCTTGTCAGCTTGATCTACCAGGACAGCGCACTCGGCGCCTTTGTTACCACTTTAGGCATCACCTTTGCGACAGGGGCCGCCTGCTGGTATCCGGTCCGCAACATCAGCCAAGACCTAAGAACGCGAGACGGATTTGTGGTCACCGCTTTATTCTGGCTAGTACTGGCTATCTCAGGTGCCCTGCCGTTGATGCTGGCTGAGAGCCCCGGGCTCAGTTTTACGGATGCCTTTTTTGAAAGCTTATCTGGTTGGACCACAACCGGGGCCACCGTCATCACAGGCCTAGATGACTTACCCAAATCGATTCTATTTTATCGCCAACTACTGCAATGGTTTGGCGGCATGGGCATCATCGTATTAGCCGTCGCCATTTTACCCATGCTGGGTATCGGGGGGATGCAGCTCTACCGTACAGAGACCCCGGGGCCAATGAAGGACAGTAAGCTGACACCGAGAATCACCGAAACCGCCAAGACGCTCTGGTATATCTACCTCGCATTAACCATTGCGTGTGCAGTGGGATTCTGGATCGCAGGCATGAATCTATTCGATGCCATTTGCCATGCATTTAGTACCGTCGCCATCGGTGGCTTTAGCACACATGACGCCAGCATGGGTTACTTTGACAGTGGCTCCATTGAAGCCATCGCCATCTTCTTTATGATCATCAGTTCGTTTAACTTTGCCCTGCATTTCTATGCTTGGCGATTTAAATCCCTACGACACTATTTTGCCGATGCAGAGGTTAAAACCCTGTTAATTGTGCTGGGCATTGCGGCGCTGGTTGTGTTTATCACCTTGGTTGTCAGCAACAGTTACAGCCCGAACGAAGCCATGCGTTTTGGCCTGTTTGAGCTAGTCAGTATCGCCACCACCACAGGGTTCACGACGGCGGACTTTTCTCTTTGGCCTGTGTTCTTGCCGTTTTTATTATTCTTTCTGGCTTTCATGGGTGGCTGCGCCGGCAGTACCGGTGGGGGATTCAAGGTCATTCGCGTCTTGCTGGTTTACAAGCAAGGTAGCCGAGAAATGAAGCGCTTGATTCATCCGAACGCCATCATCCCCATTCGTATTGGTGGACGCCCTGTCGACGATAGAATTCTAGAAGCCGTGTGGGGGTTTTTAAGCGTGTACCTCATGCTGTACGTGATCATGACCATTCTGCTTCTGGCGACTGGGTTGGATTTCGTTACCGCATTCTCAGCTGTGGGGGCCTGTATTAACAATTTGGGTCCAGGCCTAGGTGAAGTGGCTGCTCACTATGGCGATATTAGTGACTTTGCTAAATGGGTGCTTAGCTTTGCCATGCTGTTAGGTCGTTTAGAGATCTTTACGCTCTTGGTGCTATTCACCCCAACCTTTTGGCGCCAGTAAACGGTTTTTAGGCTCGGTCGCTTTGCGCTTCCGAGCCTGATCTTTCACTCGTCATTAAAGCCCGTTAAAGCCCTTTGTAGTAACGTTCTTTATTGCGCTTAAAGCGCTTATATTCCCACTGGTACTGACTTAAATCGTCTTTGATGCAGGCTTCAAATCCGCGGTTCATTGCCGTTGCAGAGGTCACTAAATCTTCACTGTAAATGTCTGGCTCCACTTCTTGAAAAACCAAATCAAAGCCACCCTCAACCCGTTTCATATACACATTAATTACCGTGCCCTCTGGGTTTTTTTGAATTAAGTAGTGAATGAACTTAGGGGTCAGCGCAGGGACACCAAAAAAGTCTGCCCACACGCCCGACTTCTCTGAAGGCTCTTGGTCTGGAACGATAATGCAGGCCTTTCGATCTTGATAATGCTTGGTGAACGTCATAACGCCCTCTTTGCCAGCAGCCACCAGTTTGATGCCGCTCGCCTGTCTGGCATCCAGCATGGCCTTCTCGAGCCCAGGCATCTTGGCCATCTTATACATGGCTAGCAAATCGCATCGCTGGGGCAAATAACTAGTAATCCATTCCCAGTTCCCCAGATGCATGGTCAACAGTAAAACCCCTTTCCCATCGGCCATCGCTTTTTCAAATAGATGAGCATTGACGACATTCTGAATTTTGGCCTCATTGCGACGAAACTTCTTCTCCGTTCCGGCCCAGGCAATTCCGGTTTCAGCAATGGTCTGGCCTGTCTGCTTTAGGCTAGCCTGTGCCAACTGCTCACGCTCGACCTCAGATACGTCAGGAAAACAAAGTGCTAGGTTTTTCTTCGTCACCTTATACATTCTAGAGCGCGTCAAGATCAGCAACGAGCCAATAAAATTACCAAAACCACGGGCAACCGACAGACTCATGAGACCGAGACTGCGAATAATGGTCATTGCGACCAGTGACTTAATATCCATACCCACTCCATAACCAGCAAAGCAAAAACAAAGCAGCGGCACTTTGCCTGAAAATGACATTTTTCTCTACTTTACGGCGAAAGTCTGAGCTTTGGCTATGCTCAATGAAGGATAAAAGGATCTTATATGGCTTCTTTGGACAACATGCTCAGTGATCTTCGGGTTCTCGCCATCGATGACTTGGTGGAGTCCCGTAGCGCCATGAAGAAGATGCTCACCATACTGGGTGCCTCCAAGGTCGATGTGGCCATGGATGGAGATGAAGCCACCGAGTATATCCAAAACAACAATTACGACCTCGTCATATCTGACTATAACCTAGGGCGTGGACGAGACGGCCAGCAAATACTTGAAGAAGCACGGTTTACCAATCGGTTAAAAGCCACCTCTACTTTCGTCATGCTCACGGGTGAAAACGCCATGGACATGGTCATGGGCGCCATAGAGTACGAACCGGATGACTATGTCACCAAGCCATTTACCATCGACGTTATGCGCCAAAGGTTGACTCGCATCCTGACCGTAAAAGAACAACTCCAACCAATTAGTGAAGCCATTGATCGTCAGGCACATAAACAAGTTGTTCAGTTGTGCGACGAATACCTTATTAAGTTTCCAAAGCTCGCCCGAAAAGTACAAAGAATTAAGGGACGAACCCTCATGCGCATGAAAGCACATGAAGCCGCATTCAAGTTGTATAAAAGCATCGTTGATGAACGGGAAATTAATTGGGCGCTACTGGGCATGGCAACCTGCTTATATAGCCTGAATAAACTGGATGACGCCGAACAGGTGCTAAAACACACCATTAAAGAACACCCTAAGTATGTCCAATGTTATGACTTACTTGCAAAAATTCAACTGAAAAACAAGCAGCCAAAAGCCGCGCAGAACACGTTACTCAACGCCACCCGAGTCTCACCAAAACAAGTCCTACGCCAAATGGAGTTGGGTCGCATCGCCTACCTCAATCAAGACTTTGCCGTCGCCGAAGGTGCGTTTCGTCAATCGGTAAAATTAGCTCGCCATAGCTGTTATCGAACCGTAAATAACTATTTAAATTTCGCAAAAAGCTTACAACACAAAATTACCCCGACCACCAGTCGAGATTCCCGTAACGCCAGTACCGATGCGTTTAAGACCATTGATGAAGCCAAAGCACTCTATGGCGACAACCAAGAATATGTCTACGAAGCCACCATCATTGAAGCCACCACCTACTGCAATCTAGGGAAGGAAGCCGATGCGAAAGCCATTGCGGCAAAAGCAGAAAACATCCTAACCTCAATTTCAGAGCCCTCCAGCAGTCAACAATTGGCGATGGCTAATTTGTACGTCGCAACAAAACAACATGCGAAAGCCCAAGACCTTTTGGCGGTGATTAACACGCGAAAAGACTTATCGAGAAGCGAACGCAGAGCACTCGAAAAAACCAAAAGCGAAATCAGCGAGCATGTGGTGCGAGCGTATACGACTGAAATCAATGACCAAGCCATTGAATTTTTTGAACGGGGCCAGCTATCACAAGCCATCGAATTATTCGACAAGGCCACCGCCTACGATGAAGCAGGACTCGCAGTACTTTTAAACGCTATTCAAGCCAAGGTCACATATATGGATCAACGCAGCCCCAGCAAGGAAATGGTGAGCGAAGTGGATGACCTCATGCGCCGAGTCGGCAACATGCCAGAAAGCGACGAACGGCATCAACGTTGGCTCATGTTGAAAAAGACCCACGAACGGCTGCGTAGGACCGTTTAAAAATGGCGATTGATGCAACCACCCTCATTAGTGCTCAGTTACACGACATAAAAAATGAAATGCAGGTTATGCAAAACTTGCAGGATGAACTTAGCGAATTTTTAGCGTCGCAGCCCAAAGGCCTAGACGTGTTGACCAACCTACAAAAGCACAGCCAAGCTTTAAGCCAACGCCTCGTCGAATTGCTCTCCATGCTAAAACTGCAAAACGGTGACTTCCAAGTGAACGAAGACGAACATTGGCTGCAGGATTCCCTGACGCCATGGAAGCAAGGGTTTGAGCGATTCGAAGCCTTAACTATCCACTTACCAGACGACGATGACTTTAGCGCATACTACGACGAGCAACTGTTACTGATCGCGCTCAACAATGTGGCCATGAACGCACTTCAGGCCAAGGCAAGCGATCTATGGATATCCGCCCAAACCCATGACCATGCCTGGCGCCTTATTTGTGAAGACAATGGCCAAGGGTTTGACGAGGCCACCTTAGAAGAACAAAAGATGGTGCCCCAAGGAGCCCAATCCGGCTTAGGTATGTACCTCATCAGTCAAGTCATTGAAGCCCATAAACGAGGCAACCGGCAAGGACAAGTCATCTTGGAAAATAGAGAAGGCGGCGGCGCCAAAGTATCACTGCTTTTCCCGTAGGTGAAATCCCCCAACATTCCCCCAAACGCTAGCAACACAAGGCCGCGCCCCGTATAATCGGGCACTTTCGGTATCAATATTCGGTCAAGCGACGTGGCTCAACAAACACAATACGACATTAAAACATTCCAAGGGCTCATCGCAGCCCTACAAGATTTTTGGTCTCAGCAAGGCTGTGTCATTAACCAACCCATCGATATGGAGGTGGGTGCGGGCACGTTCCACACGTCCACTTTTCTACGTGCCGTAGGCCCTGAAACTTGGAACGCAGCCTACGTACAACCTTGCCGCCGCCCGACTGACGGCCGCTACGGTGAAAACCCAAACCGTCTTCAGCACTACTATCAATTCCAAGTGGTCATGAAGCCTTCGCCGCTGGATATCCAAGATAAATATTTAGAAAGCCTTAAAGTCATTGGCATCGATACCGCTGTACATGACGTTCGCTTCGTAGAAGATAACTGGGAATCACCCACGCTGGGCGCCTGGGGCCTCGGTTGGGAAGTATGGCTAAACGGTATGGAAGTCACCCAGTTCACCTACTTTCAACAAGTGGGTGGATTAGAGTGCTACCCAGTGACGGGTGAGATCACCTACGGCCTTGAGCGTATTGCCATGTATCTTCAAGGTGTAGACAGCATTTTTGATCTAGTTTGGTGTTACGGCCCCGATGGCTCGAAAGTGACCTATGGTGACGTTTTCCACCAAAATGAAGTTGAGATGTCCGCCTACAATTTCGAACACGCTGACGTGGACTTCCTATTCCAAGCGTTTAATCAACACGAAGCCGATTGCGCGCGCTTAATCGAAGCAGGGTTAGCTCTACCGGCTTACGAGCAAGTATTAAAAGCCTCACATGCTTTCAACATGCTAGACGCCCGTCATGCCATCTCCGTTACGGAACGCCAAGGCTATATTTTGCGGGTTCGTACATTGGCTCGCTCCGTTGCAGAAGCCTACTTCCAAAGTCGCCGTAACCTTGGTTTCCCATTGGCACCTCAAGGCATCCGTGAAGAAGTATTAGCCGCCGCTGCAGCAGAAGAAAAAGCCGCAGCTGAAGCCGCCGCCAAGAAAGCAGCCAAAGCTGCCAAGAAGAAATAGGGCATAGAGAATCATCATGAGTACACACGATTTTTTAGTTGAAATAGGCACTGAAGAGTTGCCACCAAAAGCCCTCAAGACGTTAGCGAGCGCATTTCAAAAAGGCATTGAAAGTCATCTTGAGTCAAAGGGGCTTGCATTTGAATCAAGCAAATTGTTTGCTGCACCACGTCGCTTAGCTTTAAGAGTGAAGGGCCTTCAAAGTGAAGGTGAAGCCACTCAACTGGAAAAACTAGGCCCATATACCAACGTCGCGTTCGACGCCGATGGTAAGCCCACTAAGGCTGCTGAGGGCTTTGCCCGTGCAAATGGCATTGAGTTTTCAGAAGTAGGCCGTACCACAGACAATAAAGGTGAGCGTCTTTACTATGCCCAAACCGTTCCTGGGGCACTGGCAACAGATGAACTTCCTGTGGCAGTGGTTGATAGCCTTAATGCACTGCCGATCCCTAAGCGCATGCGTTGGGGCTCAAGCCGAGTCGAGTTCGTAAGACCCGTTCATTGGATTCTTATGTTGTTGGATAACAAACCGCTTGAGGCCGATGTGTTGGGAGTGAAGTCCAATTACTTTACTAAAGGCCATCGCTTCCACGCTAACCGTGATATTGCCATCACCAGTCCAGATGCCTATGAGACCATTCTTAAAGAACAGGGCAAGGTATTAGCGGACTATGAAGTACGCAAAGAAATGATTCGTGAGCAAGTGGCTGACGCGGGCAAGCAGTTGGGTGGATCAGCCGTCATTGATGAGGACCTTCTGGACGAAGTGACCTCCCTCAACGAATGGCCAACTGCATTGGCAGGTAAATTTGATCAAGCGTTCTTGGACGTACCAGCCGAAGCACTGATCAGTTCAATGAAAGAACATCAAAAATACTTCCACGTAGTAGATGCCAACGGCAAACTGATGCCGAACTTCATCACTATTTGTAACATCGAATCTCAAGATCCACAGCAAGTGGTTGAAGGGAACGAAAAAGTTATTCGTCCTCGCTTAGCAGATGCAAAATTCTTCTGGGATACCGATCGCAAGCGCACACTCGAAGATCGCTTCGATAAATTATCCACCGTGGTTTGGGTACAAAAACTCGGCACATTGAAAGACAAATCTGAACGCTTAATGACGCTGTCGAGTAAAATCGCTTCCGCGATCGGTGCTGACACTCAACTTGCAGAACGGGCCGCCAAATTGGCCAAGACCGATTTATTGAGCGATATGGTTTACGAGTTCACCGACTTGCAAGGCCTTGCTGGCTCTTACTATGCGCAACACGATGGCGAACATGCTGACGTGTGTGCCGCCATGCGTGAACAATATATGCCAGCGTTTGCTGGTGATGAACTGCCAGCCACCGCAACGGGCTTGTCGCTTGCTCTGGCCGACCGTCTTGATAGTTTGGTTGGTCTGTTTGGCATCGGCCAAATCCCAACGGGCGGTAAGGATCCGTACGCTTTGCGTCGAGCATCTTTGGGTGTTCTTCGATTGTTGGTAGAAAAGAACTTAGACCTCGACCTTAGCGACCTCATCGATTGGGCCACCGAAGCCTACGGTGACGTTGAACTTAAGGACGATCTAAAAGCCAAACTGACCGATTATATGCTCGATCGTTTCAGTGCTTGGTACCAGGATCAAAATATTCCAACCGTTGTCTTCCAAGCGGTCAGAGCGAAAGGCATCACACAGCCTCTCGACATTAATCAGCGTGTTCAAGCCGTTAATGAGTTTGCGAAGTTAGAGAGCGCTGAAGCCCTTGCCGCGGCGAACAAGCGTGTATCAAATATTCTGAGCAAGAATGACGCGTTCATTGAAGCGCCATTGATCAAAGATGCACTTTTGCAAGAAGATGCAGAAAAGGCGCTAGCGAATGCTCTAAATGACAAAGCAAACGAAGCTGCGCCTCTATTTGATCAGGGCCAATATGCCGACTATTTGTCGTCACTCACCAGTTTGCGCACAGCCATCGATGCGTTCTTCGATCAGGTAATGGTTATGGCTGACGACGAAGCGGTTAAGCAGAACCGCTTAGCGCTGTTAAATCAGTTGCGTAATTTGTTCTTAAAAGTGGCCGACATTTCGGTTCTTTAATCGAGTTAAAACACGAAGATTAAGAACACAAATTTGGGGAGCACAGCTCCCCTTTTTTATACGAGAAGCTTATGAACAAACTCATTGTATTAGACCGCGATGGCGTCATTAATTATGACTCCGACGAATACATCAAATCCGTAGACGAATGGAGACCGTTACCCAACTCCATCGAAGCGATGGCCAAGTTAACTCAAGCAGGATTTCGCCTAGCCATCGCGACTAATCAAAGTGGAGTGGCTAGGGGTTATTTCACCCTCGACACCCTTCATGCTATGCACGAGAAAATGAGCGGTTTGGCAACTGAAGCGGGGGCCAAAATTGACTATATTGCCTATTGCCCACATGGCCCAGACGATCAGTGTGATTGCAGAAAGCCCCTTCCCGGCCTCATAGCACAAATCGCCAAAGCGCTTGAGATTGACCCTAAAGGAGCCTACATGGTGGGCGACTCCTTAAGGGATTTACAAGCGGGCGTGTCAGCGGGACTAAAGCCAGTACTCGTGCTAACGGGTAAAGGAAAGAAAACCTTTGATAAAGGGCTAAGTATTGATGGAGTTGAGGTGTTCAACGACCTGAATGCATTTGCAGACCACCTTATCGCTACACAAAGCCAAGAGAATGGATAATCGAGTCAATCTAATTGGAGTTCAAACGCGTAAACTCATTTGATTGGCCAATAAGTATTGAGTTGTTATGTTATTTGATCCACACCAGCCGCGTTGGTTAGCGGTATTACGTACGATCCCTCTTTATCTACTGATGCCACTACTGGCATTGAATAGCTATGTCCTTGGCATGACCATCGGTCCATTCATGCCGTACAAGCAGCGCTTCAAGTTAATTATTGGGACCTTCTGCCATTCAACGGTATGGATCTGCAAACACCTCTGCGGCATCGGTTATCGTGTAGAAGGGCTTGAAAACCTCCCTAAGGACAACCGCGGTTACGTGGTCATGAGTAAGCATCAAAGCGCTTGGGAAACGCTCTTTCTACAAAACATCTTTGTACCGAATACGGTTGTGATCAAACAGGAAGCGTTTTACATCCCGTTCTTTGGCTGGGGCATCGCCCTGCTTAACCCGATTTTCGTCAATCGAAAAAAAGGTGATCAAGCCATTCAACAAATCATGGAAAAAGGCAGCGAGCGCCTGCAGCGCGGTGAAGACATTCTCATCTTCCCAGAAGGGACACGGGTCAACGTCGGCGAACGTAAAGCCTTTAAGAAAGGCGGGGCCATGCTAGCCTGTCATGCGGGGGCCGACATCATCCCAATTGCGTTAAACAGTGGCGAACACTGGAATAACAAGCGCTGGTTAAAGATTCCCGGTGAGATCCAAGTGGTCATTGGAAAACCGGTTTCCACACAGGGTAAAACCTGGGAAGAAGTCAATGCAGAGGTAGAACGCTGGATTAACGCCACAGTGGATCAAATTTCCGCTTACCCGTACCAAGAGGGTATTCAACTCGACGGCACAACCGATGCCTCATTTAACCCGCAGGACGCCATGGCCAATGCGGTTCGCACAGGTAAAGCCTGGATCCAGCAATGGATGCGTTAGACACCTTTAACCCTCAGACCTGATAGCCAGTATGCGCCTCTCTGTAAAAGCCCATTCCGGGCTTTTCCTTTATTTATTAGTTAGTTAGCGTTAACCTACTGCTCCGAATAACGAAATGTAGGGACACAACATGAAGAAAACGGCTCTGGCATTCTTGGGGCTAGCCGCCTCTCAGGCCACCTTCGCAGGCACACACAACTACGCCGAAGTCGGTTTTGGGCTTTCAAAATGGCAAGCTGAAAGCGAGCGTTACGCAGAGCGCGCAGATGATCTCAACGATGCCGATCCCTCTGTCATGCTCAGCCTTTCCACCGGTGGCCGCATCGGCAACAACGAGAACATGTGGCTTGAACTCACCTACTTATATGACTCCAAAAAAGAAATCGGCAATACCGATATTACCAGTCAAGGGGTGTTAGCTAGCCTAAAACTCAGCACCTCGCCCCTAAATAACGCCTCTGTCTACGCCAAGATAGGGGGCGGCAAATATTTCAGCAGCGCAAAGACAAAGGGCGAAAAGAATACAAGCTACGACTCAAGTGCCATCTACCAAGGAGCGTTTGGTGTGAGCTTCAGACTTGATCATACACAAGCCATTAACGTTCAGGTACAGACCCTGTACAACCGAGATGCGGTGAACGCAACCGATAACTATACAAATAGCCTGCTGATTTCGCTCAATCACTTTATTTAATCAGTGGTGATTTTCCCCCAATAAAAAAGCCGGCTAATGCCGGCTTTTTTTATTGGGAGTGATGAGGTGATTAAAAGTCTAAGTTATCCACCAGTAGTGCATTCGCCTCAATGAATTGACGGCGAGGCTCTACTTCATCCCCCATTAGGGTCGTAAAGATTTGATCCGCCGCCACAGCGTCTTCAATGGTTACTCGAAGCATACGGCGAGCGCTGGCATCCATGGTGGTCTCCCATAACTGCTCAGGGTTCATTTCACCAAGACCTTTATAACGCTGAATACTGTAGCCTCTGCGTGCTTCGCCCATCAACCAAGCCAGTGTTTCTTCTAGACTGGTTACGGCCGCTTTACGCTCACCACGTTGAATGTAGGCACCTTCTTCTAGTAGGTTACTCACACGCTCACCAAACGAGCTAATGGTTTTGTAGACCGTTGAGTCGAAGAAGTCATGGCTAAGCACATACTCTGTTGGAATACTGTGATTAATAACTTTCACATCCGGTACAAAGAGATGACGCTCCGTATCTTCTTTCACTTCGATCACCACCTGAGTGTCATTACCTCGAGGGTTTTCGAATCGAGATTGAAGCTCCTCACACCATGCTTGTACTTTGGCTTGGTCTTTCAAGTCTTCCACTTGTAACGTCGAAACGTAAATCATCGCCTTCAAAGCGTCTTCTGGGTAAACGCGAGAAAGACGCTCGATATCCGACATCACTTTACGGTAAGCGGCCACCAACTCTTCCAGTTTTTCACCAGAGATACCAGGCGCCTGAGGGTTTACATACAACGCCGCGCCGTCCAGCGCGGTCGTGGTGAGATATTCTTCAAGGGCAACATCGTCTTTGATGTACTGTTCGTGCTTACCGCGCTTAATCTTATAAAGCGGTGGCTGTGCAATGAAGACATGGCCTCGCTCGATAATTTCGGGCATTTGACGGAAAAAGAAGGTCAATAATAAGGTGCGGATGTGAGAACCATCCACGTCCGCATCCGTCATGATAATGATGCTGTGATAACGCAGTTTATCTGGGTTAAATTCTTCACGACCGATGCCACAGCCCAGTGCGGTAATCAGAGTACCCACTTCAGCAGACGATAGCATCTTATCGAAGCGCGCTTTCTCTACGTTAAGAATCTTACCTTTTAGCGGCAGAATCGCTTGTGTACGACGATCTCGGCCCTGTTTGGCTGAACCGCCGGCCGAGTCACCCTCCACTAGGTAAATTTCTGAAAGCGCAGGGTCTTTCTCTTGGCAGTCCGCTAGCTTACCCGGCAGACCTGCAATATCTAAAGCGCCTTTACGACGTGTCATTTCACGGGCTTTACGGGCCGCTTCACGGGCGCGAGCTGCGTCCATCATCTTGCCAACGATTTCTTTCGCCTGTTGTGGCTGCTCCAATAGGAAGTCATTAAAACAACGGGCCATCTCCTGCTCTACAGCGGTCTTCACCTCAGACGATACCAACTTATCCTTGGTCTGAGAGCTGAATTTAGGATCAGGGACTTTTACTGAAATAATCGCCGTTAGACCCTCACGTGCATCATCACCGGTCGTCGAAATTTTTGCCTTTTTGGCAAGGCCTTCACGCTCAATGTAGTTGTTTAAAGAACGGGTCAAAGCCCCACGGAAGCCCGCTAAGTGGGTTCCGCCGTCTCGCTGAGGAATATTGTTGGTAAAGCAGTAAATGTTTTCACTGAAACTGTCATTCCACTGCATGGCCACTTCAACACCGATGCCGTCTTCACGGGTATCGCCATCCAATTGAAAGTGGAAAATGTCGTTCAGAGAGGTCTTATTGGTATTCAAATATTCAACAAATGACTTAAGACCACCCTCAAATTCAAATACTTCCTCACGATCGCTACGCTCGTCTTTTAGGACAATTCGAACGCCCGAGTTCAAGAAACTCAATTCACGTAAGCGCTTAGCAAGGTGATCGTAGTTGAAATGAATATTAGTAAAGGTGTTTGGGCTAGGGTGAAAGTGGATTGTAGTCCCCGTAGTCTCTGAATCCCCTACTTCTGCCAATGGTGCATCAGGTACACCTACGGTATAGGTTTGCTCCCAGATTTTGCCCGCTCGACGAATGGTCAACTTTAGTTTATCAGATAAGGCGTTTACAACCGAAACACCAACGCCATGAAGGCCGCCCGAAACTTTATAGCTGTTGTCGTCAAACTTACCACCGGCGTGCAACACCGTCATGATAACCTCTGCCGCAGACACCCCTTCTTCTGGGTGAATGTCAGTAGGAATACCTCGACCGTTATCCGAAACACTGATGGACTCATCAGGGTGAATAACCACTTTAATTTCAGAACAGTGACCGGCTAACGCTTCGTCGATGGAATTATCCACCACCTCAAACACCATGTGGTGTAGGCCGGTGCCATCGTCGGTATCACCGATGTACATACCTGGGCGCTTTCGAACGGCGTCCAATCCCTTAAGCACCTTAATGCTAGACGAATCATAATTGTTTTCAGTGCTCATGGTGACTCCTGGATAGAACTCGTTATTCTTGATTTATTGTTCCATGTTCCACGTGGAACTTAGTAAGCTGGACATCAGTACTCCAGCACTGGGCCATTTGCCCTTCTTCTACAACGGTTACAAAGACCTGACATTTTAAATCTTCTAGAAGGCCACATAAAGCCTTTCTGTGGTTAATATCCAACTCAGCGCCCAAATCATCCACTAAGAAGATCGAGCGGCAGCCAGTTGTATCCTGATACATCTTTGCCTGAGCTAATTTAAGCGCGCACACCACCATTTTCTGCTGGCCACGACTCAATTTCTCCACAGCTAGCGCATTGCCGCTCCTAAGCCTAAGGTCTGCTCGCTGAGGGCCGACTTGTGTGAACCCCTGCTTTCGATCGGTATCCCAACTCTCATCCAATACTTCACGGTAAGGGCGACCTTTCACCCACCCCTGATTAAACGTTAAGGACACCTCAATATCAGGGCTCAGCAGTGCCATATAATGATCGAAGTAAGGCTTGAGCGCTTGGATATATTCGATGCGCATGATGGTTATGGCTTCCGCTAATGAAGCTAACTTATCATGCCAAATGGTCGTCTCCAGCTCAGAGACTTGCTCCCGCTTTAGCAGCGCATTCCTAGTTTTGTGTGCCAGTTTAAAGTCCCGCCATGTATTCAGGAATTGTTGTTCCACGTGGAACACTCCCCAATCCAAATATTCCCTTCGGTACTGTGGACTGCCTTCTAGCAAGGTAAACATACCAGGATCGAGCAACTGCACAGGCAGCATGCCAGCAAGCTCCGCTGCAGACTTCAACCACTCTCCATTAAGCTTAATCCTGCGCTCTCCAGAGCGATTTCGTTCGATTCCTAACTGATGAGAGCCGCCCTCGTGACTGCTCCCAAGCTTACAAAATAAAGTAAAGAGATCCTGTTCGCTCTGAATAAGATTTTGATGTTTATGAGTACGAAAAGACCGCGCATAAGCGAGATAGTAAATCGCTTCCAGCAAGCTGGTTTTACCACTGCCATTTAGGCCATGTATCTGATTTATCTGAGGTGAAGGGGTGATGGTGGTAGGCGCTAGATTGCGCACACCTTGAAGGTATAGGTGCTCAATGGCCATCAGTCATTGATCCTTGGCGACTTTTAAATGGCCCAAACGTAAGAACGACCAACCCCATCGCAGGATTAGTCGTTCTTGTATATGTAGAGCCTACCGATACGATATAAATAGTTACGGCTCCAAACGATCGCTACAAACGCATCGGCATAACAACGTAAAGACTATCTCCGCCGTCAACCTCTTCCATAACCGCCGAAGAGTTCGGATCCGCAAGGGTCATCTTCATGTCATCCCCTTCCAGCACAGATAGCACATCTTGTAGGTAGCTAACATTGAAGCCAATCTCCAGGCTCTCGCCCTGAAATTCAACGCCAATACTCTCTTCGGCTTGTTCCTGCTCTGGGTTATTGGCCACTACCTGAAGATTGTTATCTTCCAGTAATAAACGCACACCACGATACTTTTCGTTGGATAAAATAGCCGTACGCTGGAATACATGGCGAAGAGCTTGACGGTCTGCAATCAGGGTTTTATTACCATTTCTTGGGATGACACGCTCATAATCCGGGAACTTACCGTCCACCAATTTAGAAGTGAATGTATAGTCACCCACCTGAGCTCGAACGTGATTCGTGCTCACTTGTAACTCAACCATGGCCTCTGGATCCGTCAACAGTTTGGCTAGCTCCAGAACGGCTTTACGAGGAACAATCACCTGAGTCTTACCATCAACGGCAACGTCAACAGCCACACCACAGGTCGCCAGGCGATGGCCATCAGTGGCAACGGCACGCAATTCCTCTGATTTAACTTCAAGCAGTAAGCCGTTTAGATAGTAGCGCACATCCTGCTGCGCCATTGCGAACGCAGTACGATCGATCACTCGACGCAACTGCTTCTGCGGTACAGAAATGTTTACCTGCGCTTCGATATCATCAACATTAGGGAATTCATTTGCAGGCAAGCTAGACAAGACAAACTTACTACGCCCTGTAGCCATTTGTACCTTATGCTCGTCCTGCGAAATTTCGATAGTGCTCTGGTCCGGCAAAGACTTACAGATGTCCATTAGCTTTTTAGCAGGAACTGTAATCTCACCATCCACACCCGGCTCCAGCAGCTCTGCTTTACCCACCATCTCTACTTCTAGGTCGGTGCCGGTCAAACTTAACTGGTTCCCTTTGACTTCCAGAAGCACATTAGACAACACAGGCAACGTTTGACGACGTTCAACTACGCCAGCAACTAATTGAAGAGGCTTTAACAGCGCTTCTCTAGTAATTGTAAATTTCATGCCTTATCCCACGCTTAACTGGTCAGAGACCGCAATAAGTTTTTGTAATCTTCACTGATATCCGCGTTATTTTCACGGAGTTCTTTTATTTTTCTGCAACCATGTAATACCGTCGTATGATCTCGCCCACCAAAGGCGTCACCAATTTCCGGCAAACTGTGATTGGTTAATTCTTTACTAAGCGCCATGGCCACTTGACGGGGCCGCGCAACTGAACGAGAACGTCGCTTAGATAATAAGTCAGCCACCTTAATTTTGTAATACTCAGCAACCACTCTTTGAATATTATCAATACTGACTTGTTTGTCTTGCAGAGCCAATAGGTCTTTTAAGCTTTCTTTAATAAAGGGCAGGGTTATCTTAGACCCTGTAAATGCAGCATTCGCAATCACACGTTTAAGGGCACCCTCAAGTTCCCTAACGTTAGAGCGAATTTTTTGTGCTACGAAGAACGCCGCTTCATGGGGTAAGTCGATACCCTCTTCTTCTGCCTTCTTCATTAATATAGCCACACGGGTTTCAAGTTCGGGAGGCTCCACTGCCACAGTCAAACCCCAGCCAAAACGACTTTTTAAGCGATCTTCTAACCCTTCGATTTCTTTAGGGTAGCGATCACACGTCAAAATCATTTGCTGACCACCCTCTAACAATGCATTAAAGGTATGGAAGAACTCTTCTTGGCTTCGCTCTTTACCCGCAAAGAACTGAATGTCATCAATGAGTAGCGCATCAACACTACGATAGTAACGCTTAAATTCATTTATGGCATTCAACTGTAATGCCTTTACCATATCAGCGACAAATCGCTCTGAATGTAGGTACACCACTTTCGCATTGGGGTTTTGGCTTTGAATAAAGTTGCCAACCGCGTGCATTAAGTGGGTTTTACCCAAACCAACGCCACCATATATAAAGAGTGGGTTATAGGAACCACCTGCATTTTGCGAAACCTGCTTGGCCGCGGCATGCGCTAACTGGTTCGACTTACCTTCTACGAAAGTGTCAAAGGTAAACCGCTTGTTCAAACTGCTCTGATGTTGAATGCTGCCTTCAACCTGAACTTTACGCTCGGTTTGAACCGGTGCTACCTCTTTTGGCACAGGGTCAGCTACCTTGCTCATGGGCATCGGCGGCGCAGCTTGAATAGGCTTTGGAGCAACATTCTCGACGGCAGGGGCCGACGCCACAGCAGGCTTAGCAGCCGGTGCTATAAAAGCAGGCATAGCCCCTTGAGAATTAATATCCAGCTGAAACGGCAGAACCTGCCCACCATTAAGCTCTTCTAAAATTGACTGTATACGATTGGAGAACTTGTCTTTAACCCAATCTTTTACAAAACGGTTCGGCGCAGAAATAACCAAGCCAGCATCTGTCGCATTGGCCCGTAGCGGTCGAATCCAGGTATTAAATTGTTGTGCCGGCAATTCATCTTGCAAACAGCGGACACACTCTTCCCACAATGCCAACACGGCACCTAACTCCATAAAATAGCAGCCGCCCATTGTATCAACATAATCAAAGTTATCCACAGATATCTTTGTGACTCACCTGTGGATTACCTATGTGTATAAATGGGACGCTTTTGTGAATAACTCGGGGTTTAAATCAGGCTGTGCATAAATGCCAGGGTTATACCCAGTCTTTTACGGGGTTTTCTAACGCATAATCACGTCTTATTAGAATGGTTATACAATTCCCAAGACGTTGATTCTAAAGGGTTTAAAGCAGTTATCAACAGATAATAGTGCCTTATATAAAATATAACAAAGAACAAACATATATATTCCATACATACATATATCTATATAAATATTCACAAATTAAAACTCTGAATTTTTCTCTCTGAAATCATTTCTAATTAAACTTTAAACAGTGATTGAAACTATTGGCTGTTTTCAATACAATCCGCGTCCTTATTTTTATTGTTCACTAATTCGAGAGACAGGGTCATGAAACGTACTTTTCAACCTAGCGTCCTAAAACGTAAGCGCACTCACGGTTTCCGTGCCCGCATGGCTACCAAAAACGGCCGTCAAGTATTGGCTCGCCGCCGCGCTAAAGGCCGTAAGCGTCTAGCTGCTTAATTCGATGTCCAATACGGTATTCCCTCGCCTGGTTAGGCTACTGACCCCTGGGGACTATCGGAGGGTATTCGACAAAGCAGACGCCAAAGCTCAAACAAAACAAATCCTAATTCTCGCTCGACGCAATGAATTAGGGTTTGCTAGATTGGGTTTAGTTGTCGCTAAGAAGCACGCGAAACGAGCGGTTGATCGAAATGAAATCAAGCGTATCGTTCGCGAAAGCTTCCGGCATCACCAGTCTGAGTTAGAAAACTTTGATTGTGTTGTACTGTCCCGAGCCGGGGCAAAAGATTTAGATTCGTCTGAATTGCGACGCATGGTGGACCAACTTTGGACACGGTTAAGGCAAAAACACCATGGCAACCGTTCCAGAAAGCCAAACCAAAAACCAAGCCACACCCCCAAACCTTAGTGGTTTAACTTGGTTCATCGCCTTACCGATTCGATTTTATCGAGTGGGTATTAGTCCAATGATACCTAACCGTTGCCGTCACCTCCCTTCTTGTTCAGAATACGCCCTCGAAGCACTAGAAAAGCATGGTCCCATACAGGGCACTTGGCTAACCATTAAACGAATTGGACGCTGTCATCCTTGGGGTACCCATGGTTATGACCCTGTTCCAGACAAACACTTATCTAAAAAGAGCTGATTTACGATGGATGCTAGAAGAGGAATCATTCTCGCAGGCATTGCAGTGATATCTTATTTGTTGGTACTGCAGTGGAATGAAGATTATGGCAAGCGCCCTCAGGGCCCTGAGCCAGTCACTAGGTTGACGCCTGCTGAAGTGGTTGAGACCCCTTCAATTGTGGAAAACGGTGATGCACCGACGATAAGTGACCAGCCTCAAGTGGCTGAGTTAGCTCCAACGACTGAGATGATTAGCGTATCGACCGATGTACTGGATGTGCGTATCAACCCAGTAGGTGGCGATATTGTCTACGCAGCGTTGAAACAATATCCGTTGTCGTTAGACAACAAGGAGATCCCTTTCGTATTGCTGGAACAAAGCACGAACCGTACTTACATTGCACAAAGCGGTTTAATTGGTGAAAACGGCATCGATAAAAAAGGCCGTGCGGCTTTCCATGCTGATCAGACAGAATACGTGTTAGCCGATGGTGACGATGCCTTAGAAGTGAATTTAACCACGGTGGTTGATGGTGTCACGATCGTTAAGCAGTTTGTCTTTCCTCGTGGCGATTACCTAATCAAACTAGGTTACAAGGTGAACAACCAGTCGGCGGCTTCTTGGCAAGCTAATTTCTATGCTCAGTTTAAACGTGATCGCAGTGCCGATCCTTCATCCATGGAATCCATGGGCATGGCGTCTTACCTTGGTGCTGCGTTAACTAAGCCAGGCGAGCGCTATTTCAAAATCGATTTTGACGACATGGACGAAGGTCGCTTCAAGCAAGAGATTGAAGGTGGCTGGGTTGCTTTCTTACAGCACTATTTCATTGGTGCTTGGGTGCCTTCACAAGAAAATACTCACACCTACAACACCCGCAAAGTAAAAGGGGATTATGTTGCGGGTTACTACGATGATGCTTTAGTGGTTGAGCCAGGGGCACAAGGTGAAACCTTTACCCAGCTGTACCTAGGGCCAAAAGACCAAGATCGCTTAGGGGAAATTGCCGAGCATTTAGACCTAACCATCGACTATGGATGGTTATGGTGGGTGGCGCAGCCATTGTTCTGGTTGCTTCAGTTTATGCATGCCATTGCGGGTAACTGGGGCTGGGCCATCATCATGTTGACCATTCTCGTGAAGCTTGCGTTCTTCCCTCTGTCTGCCGCGAGTTACCGCTCTATGGCGAACATGCGCCGCGTGGCTCCAAAGCTGACGGCACTGCGTGAGCAATATGGTGAAGATCGTCAGAAGCTGTCTCAGGAAATGATGGCGCTGTATAAGAAAGAGAAGATTAATCCGCTGGGTGGTTGTTTGCCTATATTGGTTCAAATGCCGGTATTTATTGCCTTGTACTGGGTACTGATGGAATCGGTGGAGTTGCGTCAGGCGCCGTTCATGTTGTGGATTGAAGATTTGTCATTGAAAGATCCGCTGTTTATTTTGCCTCTGATCATGGGTGCGTCCATGTTCTTGCAGATGCAGTTGAACCCAACGCCGCCAGATCCAATGCAGGCAAAAGTGATGAAGTTGATGCCGGTGATCTTTACGGTGTTCTTCTTGTGGTTCCCGGCTGGTCTGGTTCTATACTGGGTTGTGAATAACATCCTATCCATTGCTCAGCAGTGGTACATCACTCGTCAGATTGAAAACGATAGCAAGTCCAGCTAACGCAATCTGAGCTAGAGGAAGCTATGGGAATCGGTATATGATTCCCATAGCGTACAAAGTAAAAAGCGCTGACTATCAGCGCTTTTTTGTTTTTACTTCTGCGGATATTTTTTATGGATTTGGGTCAACTCAACACAGACACCATCGTTGCTGTCGCGACGCCTCCTGGTCGTGGTGGTGTAGGCATCATTCGTGTATCCGGCAATAAAGCCAAAGACATCGCGCAAGCCATGGTCGGATTTGTTCCCAAACCCAGATATGCCCACTACTGCCCTTTTAAAGACGCTGAGGGTCAAACCCTAGACGAAGGGCTAGCACTGTATTTCGAAGGCCCTAATTCTTTCACTGGCGAGGATGTACTTGAACTACAAGGACATGGCGGCCCGGTGGTACTCGACTTCATTCTAAGGCGTTGTATTGAGTTAGGTGCGAGAACGGCTCGTCCTGGTGAGTTTTCCGAACGGGCTTTCTTGAATGACAAAATGGATTTAACTCAAGCTGAAGCCATTGCTGATTTAATCGATTCAGCGTCTGAACAAGCCGCGCGATGTGCCGTACGTTCTCTTCAGGGAGCCTTCAGCCAAAAAGTGAATGAATTGGTGGAGTCACTGATTCAGTTGCGGATCTATGTGGAAGCGGCCATTGACTTTCCTGAAGAGGAAATCGACTTTCTATCTGATGGAAAAGTCGAGTCGGACTTACACTCGGTAATGGGAAATCTAACTGGGGTTCTTCAAGAAGCTAATCAAGGCACCTTGTTGCGAGAAGGTATGACCGTGGTGATTGCGGGTCGGCCGAATGCTGGTAAATCATCGCTGCTGAACGCATTGTCAGGCAGAGAAACCGCCATTGTGACCCATATCGCGGGCACGACTCGTGACGTATTGCGAGAACACATTCATATTGATGGCATGCCCTTGCACATTATTGACACAGCCGGTTTGCGAGATGCCCCTGATGAAGTGGAACGTATCGGTATACAACGTGCTTGGGATGAAATCGAGCAGGCTGATCGTGTTTTATTGGTAGTGGATGGGACGGAAACCAGCGACATGGAGCCCCAGGCTATATGGCCTGATCTTGTGGATAAGCTACCTCATCCAGAACGCATTACTGTGGTTCGCAATAAGGCTGACCTTACGGGGGAAGATCCTGGGTTTCAGGATGAGGGCGCGAGCCCTGTGGTACGCATTGCGGCGAAAGACGGTTCTGGCGTGCAAGCCCTGCGCGAACATCTGAAATCCATCATGGGCTATAACGCGGCCAGCGAAGGAGGCTTCATTGCTCGACGCCGCCATATGGAAGCATTGCAACAAGCGGATCAATTTCTGCAAAATGGCATGGCTCAATTGCGTGGTGCCGCGGCTGGTGAGTTGTTAGCAGAAGATTTACGCATGGCGCAAAACGCGTTAAGTGAGATTACGGGTGAGTTTTCCAGTGATGACTTACTGGGCAAAATCTTTGGCAGTTTTTGTATTGGTAAATAATTAACTTGTGACTAATACGCAAATGTTATCCCTAGGGATACTTCGTCACGATTGGTGGCGCCCGCTAAAGCTAGGCGCTTTCCTTTGAGCGTCAGGTTAATGTTTTTCGCCAAGTGCCAAGCCATGTCAATCTGAGTTTCCTCGGCTGCGCTGAATTGGCTTTGCCATAAATAGCGATGACTGGCGATCAATTTTGATGGGCCGATGAGTCTTAGGATGATTCCGGCTTTCGGCCCGTGATTTAGATTGCCCTTGTCGTTATTTATTTGCCCCCCTATGTTCCAAAACATGAAGACATCAATGTCTTTATGCAGGCCGTAGGTTTTCCCTATACCACCCTCTAAATAGGCTGTCATATGGCCATCAAACTGCGGATCCTTTCTAAGCCCGATTCCAAACTCCCCAGACCAACCGCCTATGTAAGGGTTGTGCTTAAGGTAAGAGGTGATGTGATAGACCTTGGCTTCATGCAAAGTAAGGTTATCGCGCTCGAATGACATGGAAAGGTTTAGAATTTCTAAGGCATTCTCACTGGCATAAGAGCGATTATCATCGATTAAATGATGGGAGGCGGGCATCCAGTCTAAAACAACTTTCTGAGAGTGCTGCGTTTGCAAAACCGATAAACCCCATTGACTGTCACTACGCCGGAATAATGGGTTCTTTCCTTGATCGACGCTGAGGTTTAAATTGGATATGTCTGCAACTTGATTTAAACGGCTTTGCTCTGTTTTCCAGCGAGCATCGTCTATCAGGCCGAATTGGTATCGATGATCGTTTATTTCATTTGATAGCATCAATGCTAAAGGCTTGGATATTGGCTCCACTGATTCGTTGCCGTAGGGTTTAGTGACCTGACTTAGTGAGCGTACTTTCCATTCAGATGATCCATGCAAGCGTGTGGTCTTGATTAATTGAGCCTTATGAGTGGCTTTAGCCACATCCACCGGAGATACCCAACGTTGCCTATCAACAGCCAGTTTAGGCTCGGCTATTGCGAGAATATCTAGAATCAAAGTGGCGCAATTGTGAGCGTTAAATAGATAAGTTAGCTGTGCGGATTTCAGTTCCCAAAGATGTCTTTGTAACAGCGCTTTTTGCGCGTGGGAAAAGTCGAGTTCGTAAACCCAAACGTTTCTTTGCTCATCTTTGTAGGGTTTTAGCGCTTGTTGTAGCGGCTGAACCGTGATGAAGCCGGGTTGCCCTTGAATGAGGTTATCCCAAATTAGATTGAACGGATTGTATAGGTTTAGCTCGGTAAAAAAGGAGAACGCATGTTGTGTGCGCTGATCGTAGCTTTCCATGGCCAGCATGGTGTGCCCCATGATGCTGGCTGGCTGTAACAGGTTTTCAGAGGCATAAATAATGGACAAGCGATCCATTGGCACGGCTTGGCGAAATTGCTCAAAGCCTGAGCAGTCTAGTGGCGGCAAGTCCAAACGATGAATCGTCGTTAAAAAGTAATGTCGTGCGATGAATCGACACCGTTGGTCGCTGGTTGATCTTAATAAAGCTAGGGTTGCTTGCAATTCATTTTGTAGCGAGAAATTGGGCGCACTGAGCAGAAAGTCCCCAGAAATTTGCGGTTGGTCGTCGATCAGGTGCAGTAGTGCGGGCCAGCGCGGGTCGTTAGCAATGTCATGAAGAGAAGATTGTTTGCTGTGGGCAGAAAAGCTGAACAGCAGAAGCAAGCAAAAGGGAAGCAAGAGGCTTCCCTTTCTCAGAAACATCATTAGCTGCCAGAGCAGTTAATGGTCACAGTTTCTTGGTAGGTCCACATTTTGTTTGTGGCACTGTCGGTGGTTGAACCTAGTAGGCCGCCGATTAGGATGTTGCCCCAAAATGCACCTTCAATCTTGGTTGGTACAACCGTGTTTGCGTCACAGCCTTGGCCTTCAGCCACAAGAATTTTGTCTTGACCATCTTTGGTGGCTAACACAACACCTGGTACTTGATAGGCTTGGCCGTCAACAGAAACTGTTGCCTGCTGGTTGTTCGAGGTCACAACCTTAATAGCAGCGGTTTCGTCAGTAATGATACTGGCACAACCAGTGGTAATGGCTAACGCACCGGCAACGGCTGCGCCTTTCAATAATTTCATCATGAAATTTCCTTTTTAGTCCCATACGCCTTGTTTAGACGCTTTATGCCTTAATTGGCGCTGGCATTATGACAAAAAGGCTCATTTTGGCAATAGTGAGCCAGTTGCTGGGGGTAAGCAGCTGGCTCGATTTGATGGTTTATCGATAAAAGTCAGGAGAGTGTTTAATCTCGGCGTTTTGCTCTTTGTCGTGCTGAATCCAGAACTGTGCACCTGAGTCTTTCACAAAGGTTTCTATTACGTCCATGGTGGCAAGGGTTTGCTCTTTATCAAAATTAAAAGCAGGTACCCGGCGGTGGGTGCGATTCTTAGTGAAATGATACAGATCCCCAGACAACATGATGGGGCCACTTTCTTTTAGGTTTACCAGTAACATCTGGTGGCCTGGCGTGTGCCCGGGTGCTGTTTTAATGGTTACAGAGCCATCGCCAAACACATCATAGTCGCCTTCGAGTACTAGGATGTTGTCCTTATCGATTTGGTTGTAACTACCTGGGTTAAAACCATATTTGGCGGGCGTGTCGCCAAAGGCTGCATCGTATTCTGCTTGTTGAATCAGGAGCTTAGCGTTATTGAATAGGTTCGCATTGCCTGTGTGGTCACCATGAAAGTGAGAGATCCCCATGTATTGGATAGCGCTTGGGTCGACACCAATTTCGTCGAGCTGACCTTTCAGGGTTTTGTTGACAGAGAGCGTCAGTTT